>PJTZ01000024.1_pt1 | contig 262046 bp, 246 predicted proteins | sample 1512131 | NCBI WGS metagenome assembly PJTZ01 (sample SAMN08177679, study PRJNA422409) | Soil metagenome, whole genome shotgun sequencing project. | reverse complement strand
GGTGCAGCCGGAACGGCCCGACATGGTCCCCCCGGTATTGCCAGGTAAGGCCCGCCATACGCGCGAACGGAAGACAGGCGACCCCATCTCCATCCGGTCCCCCGCCCCGATTGTTCGTCGCGACCGCGCAGCGTGGGCGGGAGTGCGAACAATCTGCATCAGGTAAAGGGTGGCGGGGATAAGTTTTTGGACGATGGAAATGCTCATTCCAAATCACTTCCCACCCACAGGGGCTGCCCTCGGACTTGATCCGAGGGCCGTTATCCGCGTGCGCTATGTGAGATAGTGGCTCGCCAACTGGCCCTCGGGTCAAGCCCGAGGGCAGCGCGGTGGGTGTGGGGGCAGGGGCGTGTACTGAAGTTTCCTGGGTGATGTTCGCTCAAGTGCCGGATGTCACTCCCGCAAGAGGCCGGGGGCCATCTCCACACGGTTTAATGGGAACGCTGCTCGCGGCTCGATAACCTCGGGATGGTGCTTATTCCCGGTCGGCCAAACCGACGCGGTTGCACAAAATGCGGGCAAAATCCGCTTGCTTTCGCCCCGGAAGAGATTAAACAAGGAAAAACTTGTTTAATGGGTTTGTCATGTCTGATCTCGTTGAGGGCCGCTGGGCCGAGATTTTTGGGCCGCGCTATCTGTCGGTCACCATCATTTTGGCGCTGGGCGTCAGCCTTTTTGCATTCAATGCGTTTTTGTCGTCCGCTGCGCTGCCATCGGCGGTGCATGAACTGGGCGGCGTCGAGATCATTTCGTGGGCGACGACGCTTTATCTGGTCTTTGCGATTGTTGGTGGTGCCGCTGCTGCACTACTCAAGCGCCGCATGGGCTCTCGCGGATCGCTGGTGTGGCTGGCGCTGATTTTTCTTGCTGGTACGCTCGTTGCCGCTCTGGCTGCTGACATGCCTCAGGTTCTGGTTGGTCGCGCCATTCAAGGCTTTGGCGAAGGCGTGGTGGCGGCCCTGTGTTTTGCACTTATCCCGGAACTGTTCCCGAGCCGCCTGGTGCCCAAAGTGTTTGGGATGCAGGCCGTGGTTTGGGCGATTGCTGCGTTCGGCGGGCCAGCCGGGGCGGGGGCGCTGACGGAGCTGATTTCATGGCGCGCAGCGTTTCTGATCAATGTGCCGCTGGTGATGGTCTTTGTGACCATGGTGCTGCTGGTGGTGCCGCGCGGCGAGAAAGCGAACGATGTTCAGGGTTTTCCGGGCCTTCGACTTTTGACCATTGGGCTGGGTACCATGCTCGTGGCTTTTGCCGCCGTGGCTGAGCCTGTTCAGGCAGCTTTGCTGCTAGTGGCCGCCGCCGTGCTTTTGGTTGGGGCCGTCTGGCTGGATCGGCGTTCGGCTCAGCGTCTCATGCCGCCCGATGCCTTCTCGTTCCGCACTGCGGTGGGGTCTGGCCTCTGGGTCTTCATGTTGACGCCCATCGCGGGAGCGGCGACTGCGGTTTATCTGATCATGCTGTTGCAGCAGCTCTGGGGCTATGGGCCAACGCAGGCGGCGATTACCGGCGCGGTAATGGCGGTGGCCTGGAGCCTGTCGTCCGTCACCGTTGCCAATGTGCGGCAGCGCGCGACCCGGCGAGTGCTGATCTGCACTGGCCCGGTTTTGATCGGCGTAGGCTTGATCCTCGTCCTGCTGGGACTTGAATGGACGCAATTGCCTGTGCTGCTGGCCGGGCAGGTTGCTATCGGCATGGGGTTTGGTATCTCCAACGGCTACATCATGCTGACGACGATGGAAGCCAGTACCGAAGCCGAGCGTGATCGCACCGCTGCGCTTTTGCCAACGACGCAATCTGCGGGGAATGCACTGGGCGCGGCTCTCGCCGGAGTTGCGGCCAATGCGGCGGGCTATCCGCAGGCTGTGGAAAATGCCGACATTCTGGCGTCGATCATTCCGCTCTTCGTGATGGCCGCATGCTTCGCGTTTCTGGCCTTCTTGGCCGCATTGCGGTTGGTTACTCTGGCAAAGACCACCCCGGTCAATTCCTTCGCAGAGGGATAAGGCCGGCATCTTGATTTGCAGCGTGTTAAGGATGGCCGCTTAGCTTGCGGCCATCCCTTTATCGAAGCCAAGAACGCGAGATCTTGTCCATGTTTAGATTACTCAAGACCCGTTCTCTGCGTTTCTGGGTAGCCATGGGCATGATTGTGGCGATTGCTCCATTGGCATTCTCCGCCATTTTTGGCCATTTGGTGCTTAATCGCGGCGTCATAGACGCCTTTCACGACGTGTCCGTGCGGCAATCTCAAGAACTGGGCCCGCTGCAGGAATTGCGCATTCTCGTCTGGGACACGCTGATCCCCATTGATGAGCACGTCAACGAAGGCGGTGCCGGGCAGCCATTGCTCTATCGTGATCTGCGCGGGCGGATCGAAACGGCTTTCGCCGACGTGCGCGTGCAGTTTTCTGATGACCCGGCGGCCTTGCAGCATCTGGACAATGCCATTGTCAGTTGGGCAAGCGTCGACGGGCTGGCGACCACGCTGTCCTCCGGCGTGCTGCTGCCAGACGATCCAGAGGGGGAGCGGCAGCTCAGGCTGTTCCATGGCCATGTTGCTGCAGCCTCTGACCGCATCGGGCAGGCCTATATGGTGGTTTCCAAGGCCATAGAAGACGATTACGACGCGGCGGTCGAATGGGGCGATCAGGCGGCCCTGATCTTCGGTGTTGCGCTGGTGCTTTCGCTGGCCGCCATGGTTGGCGGTGTGGCGCTGGTGGGGGTGATCATGTCGCGCAGTGTCGACAGGCTGGTTGACGGCGCGGCACGATTTGCCGATGGCGACCGCAATCACCGTATCGCCATCAGCGTGCCGCCAGAGTTGAGCCGTGTGGCGCAGGAATTCAACCGCATGATTGCGCGGATCGAGGCTTCGGAGGCGGCTTTGGGCGATCTGGCGCGGATCGATGAATTGACGCAATTGCACAATCGCCGCGCCTTTGACGAAGCGCTGCTGCGCGTCCATGCCAATGTCCTGCGCGGTGCCGGGGAAGGGGCGCTGTTGACGCTGGACATCGACCACTTCAAACAGATCAACGATACCTATGGGCATGCGGCGGGTGACGCCGTGCTGCGCAGCTTTGCGGCCAATGTTCGAAAATCGCTGCGCATGTCTGATCAGCTTTATCGCATCGGTGGCGAAGAGTTTGCGGTGCTGCTGCCCCAGACCGATGCCGCGATGGCGATCGATCTGGCGAACCGGATCAGGGAGGCAGTGGCGGCGCAGCCCATTGTCTATCGCGAGCACGAGATTGCGGTCACGGTCAGCGTCGGCATTGCGCGCTTTGCGTCTGAGTTGGGGCCATCGGAAACGCTCGAAGCCGCCGACGCTGCGCTTTATCGCGCCAAGGCGGAGGGGCGTAATCGGGTGGTGCTGACCGACTAGAAGATAACGCCGCTCCGAAGAGCGGCGTTTTTGTTATCAGCCCTGTTCGAGCCATTTTACCTGCTCTGGCGTGAGCTGGATGTCGAAAGCCTTGAGGCTGTCTTCAAGCTCGACCAGACGGCGCGGCCCGATCAACGGCACGCTAGGGAATTGCTGGGCAAGCACATAGGCCAGCGCCACATGGATCGGTGAATGGCCGAGCGTGTCGGCCAGCTCGATGGCGCGGTCGCGGCGGCCAAAGTTCTGCTCATTGTACCAGACGCGCACCAGTTCCTCATTGTCGCGCCTGTCCCGACCGGCAAGGTCGGTGAAGAAGCCACGGGCCTGGCTGGACCAGGAGAAATTGGTGACCTGACTGTCGATCAGCCATTGCTTGAAATCGGGCGTGGCGGCGGTGACGCAGCCATCCCAGATTGGATCAAGCATTTCGGCCAGAGCGAAGTTGTTGGAGAGCGCTTGCGGGGCCGTCTTGCCATTGGCCTTGGCATAAGCGATGGCCTCGCTCATGCGCTCTTTAGTCCAGTTCGAGCCGCCATAAGGCCCCCGGATGCGCCCGCGCTTCACCTCAGCATCCATGGCATCGACGAATTCACCGACCGGCACATCGAGATTGTCGCGGTGCATGAAATAGACGTCGACATAATCGGTCTGGAGGCGATCCAGCGACTGGGTCAGCTGCTTGGCGATGACATCGGGGTAGACGAGCGGGCTATGCGCGCCCTTGCCGATGACGACAGCCTGCTCGCGGGTGCCGCGGCTCTGGTGCCACTGGCCGAACAGCTTCTCTGTATAGCCGCCGGCATAGATATAGGCGGTGTCGAAGACATTGCCGCCGCGCTCCCAGAAGGCGTCGAGCAGGATGGCGCCGGAGGAAAAGGTGCGGAAATCCTCAAAGCCCAGAGCGACAGCCGAGGCCTGTTTGGAAAGGCCGGGAATGCTGCGCTTGGGAATGACGCCCTGATTGGGGCCAAGCGTGCGGTTGTCGAGGGTCTTGATGCGGGCATTGGATTTCTCGACGGAGAATTCAATCCCGGCATCGGCACGCCATTTGTCGAGGACGCGGAGATTGCCCAGCGTATCGGCCCAGCTCATGCCGGGCGCGTCGAATTCCTGTTTGCCCGCGATGATCGCCAGTGAAGCGGCTTCCGCCTCGAAGGAATAGACGTGAGCGCTTTCGTTGACGCTGACGCTCTCGGTCTTGCCGCCCTTGACCACGTCAATCTGGCCCAGACCCTGATCGCGATTGCCGCCGGCGAACCAGAAGTCCGGCACATCGATGCGGCCTTCCGAGCCATGGATGCGCAGAACGTTGTCGAGATTGGCCATTACGGCGCAGGAGACCTGCGCGACCACGCCATTCTCGAAGGTGAGGACGGCAGCGGCATAGTCGTCGGTACCCTCGGCATTGAGTTTGGCCGTGCCAGCAACCTTGACAGGATCGGCAAAAGCCTTGCCCGTGACGGCGCCGGCGAGCAGACGGGCCATCGAGACGGGATAGCAACCCACATCCATGATGCCGCCGCCAGCAAGGGCTGAGGCAAAAAGGCGATGTTCTGGCTGGAATTTGCCCATGTTGAAGCCGAAGCTCGACTGGATCATGCGCACTTCGCCGATCACGCCGGATTTGACCAGTTCAAGGATTTTGGCGGTCTGCGGATGCAGGCGATACATGAAGGCTTCGCCCGCGAACGTGCCAGCCTTGCGATGGGCATGGAAGACCGCATCGGCCTCATGCGCAGACAGCGCCAGCGGCTTTTCGACGAGCACATGCTTGCCCGCCTCGGCAGCCTTGATGGCCCATTCGGCGTGGCCGGTATGAGGCACAGCGATATAGACCGCGTCGATGTCCTTGTCAGCAAGCAGGGCGTCATAGCCATGAACGATGCGCGCGCCGGGGAAGTCCTCGGCAAGACCCGGGCGATCCGGATTGCGGGTTGCAATGGCGGCGAGTTCGCCATGCTGGCTGCCCTTGAGGCCGTCGCGGAAGGCCTTGGCGATGCTGCCCGGTCCGATAATGCCCCAGCGGATTTTCGAAGTCATTTTGTAGTCCTGTCAGGAGAAAAGTTAGCGGAGCCGCTGGCCCTGCTTGTCAAAAAGATAGGCTTTCGCCGGATCGATGGAGACGGTGATTCGATCTGTGCCGTGTTCGTTGCGCGATTCCTCGCGCTCGATGATCAGTGGTTCGCCGTCGGTGCGGGCATATACATAGGATGTTGTGCCCAGATGCTCGGCCACGTCGACATCGATTGTAATATCGGTGCCAGCAGCGCCAGCCACGCCGAAATGTTCCGGGCGAACGCCCAGGGTCACTTCCTCGCCTACCTCAGCATCGTTCACAGGAAGGATAAGCCGGGTGTTGCCGAATTGGTGCAGGGCAATCGTCACGCCGACCGGCGATTTTTCGACCACCTTGGCGGCGAGGAAATTCATCTTCGGCGAGCCGATAAAACCGGCCACGAACTGATTGGCCGGGTCGTCATAGAGATCGAGCGGACGGCCCACCTGTTCGACCAGGCCATCGCGCAGCACGACGATCTTGTCAGCCAGCGTCATGGCTTCGACCTGATCGTGGGTTACGTAGATGATCGTGGTCTGCAATTCTTTGTGCAGCCGGGCGATCTCGATGCGCATGTGTACGCGCAACTCGGCGTCGAGATTGGAGAGCGGCTCGTCGAACAGAAAGACTTCGGGATTGCGCACGATGGCGCGACCAATGGCAACGCGCTGGCGCTGCCCGCCCGAAAGCTCCTTGGGGAGACGGTCGAGCAGGGGGCCTAGCGCGAGAATGCGCGCGGCGTCATCGACCAGCCGTTTGATCTCGTCCTTGGGCACTTTGGCGAAGCGCAGGGCAAAGCCCATATTCTCGCGCACTGTCATATGCGGGTAGAGCGCATAGGTCTGGAAGACCATGGCGATGCCGCGTTGCGATGGGTCGACGTCGTTCATCCGCGCGCCGCCGATTTCGAGATCGCCGCCGCTGATGGTTTCGAGGCCCGCAATCATGCGGAGGAGGGTGGACTTGCCGCAACCCGAGGGCCCGACAAAGACGACAAACTCTTTATCGGCAATGTCGAGATCCACGCCCTTGATGACATTGACCGAGCCGAACGACTTGCGGACACCCCTAAGTGATACACTGCTCATGGGTTCTGAACCTTATTTGACCGCGCCCAGCATGCCTTCAACGAAGCGGCGCTGGAGCAGGAAGAAGATGATGAGGGTGGGCAGGGTGGTGACGATCGAACCGATCATGACGACGCCGAAATCAGGCGAGTAGCCCTGAGAAATAGTGGCAACGACAAGCGGTAGGGTCTTCATCTCATTGGTCTGCAACACGATGAGAGGCCAGAGATAATTGTTCCAATGCGTCATGAAGACGATGATGGTCGCCGCTGCATAGGTCGAGTGCATCACCGGCATATAGACGAAAAGGAAAATCTGCCACTCCTTGAGACCGTCAATGCGGGCAGCATCGCGCAATTCATGCGGGAACGCCTTCGTTGCCTGACGGAAGTAGAAGATGATGAAGATGGATGCCACCGCAGGCAGAATGACCGCCTGATAGGAATTCATCAGTTTTAGGTTCGCCATCAGCATGAAGAGCGGGATCATCAGCGCCGCGAACGGCACTGAAAGCATCAGCAGCATGACGGCAAAAACGCGCTCTTTCATCCGCGATCGGAAAATCTCGAACCCGTAACCGGCCAGCGACGACACCAGAAGCGTCAGCACCGTGCCGAAGCCGGCGATGAAGAACGAATTGAAGAAGATGCGCGGCATGTCTGCCGAGGCGAAAAACACCTCGATATTACGCCAGAGCGCCTCGCCGAAAGACGACTTGCCCCGAATAATGTCGGCATTGGTGTTTGTGGCGCCAACCACCATCCAGAAGAATGGGAAAACCGAAACGAACGCCGCGATGCTGAGGAGCAGATAGGTTGCTGTGCGGCCAATGAGTGCGAGGGGATTGCTCATGCGCGGCGATCCCTTGCGGCTAGAAACTGTAGGAAGCTCAGAATGGCGACCAGAACCACGATCACATAGGATACCGTCGCGGCGTAGCCAAAGCTGGGCATGAACTTGAAGCTGAGATTGTAGATATACATCGACAGGGTCAGCGTGGAATCCGAGGGGCCGCCCTGCGTCAGCAGATTGGGCTCATCGAACAATTGCAGCGTTCCGATAGTCGAAATGACGGTGGTGAAGAGGATCACCGGCTTCAACATCGGCACAGTGAGGTACCAGAAGCGGGCCCATGCTGGCACGCCATCTATCTTGGCCGCTTCGTAAATCGAGCGGTCGATATTCTGCATGGCGGCGAGATAGAAGATCATGTTGTAGCCGGTCCACCGCCAGGTAATGGCGGAGATGACCACGACCTTGGCCCAGAAAGGATCGGCCAGCCACGGTATAGGTGCGCCGATGATATGCAGGCCCATCAGCATCTGATTGATGATGCCTTCCTGCGCAAACATGGCCTTGAAAGTGACCGAATAGGCGACCAGCGAGGTCACACAGGGTAGAAAGATCGCCGTGCGAAAGAACGAGCGTCCCCAGAGTTTGGAATCATTGAGTGCATTGGCGAAAAGCAGGGCCAGCACCAGCATGATCGGCACCTGAACGGCCAGGAAGATCAGTGTATTGGTCAGCGCCCGAAGAAATACCGGGTCCTGTGTCAGCCGGATGATATTGGTCAGTCCGCCAAAGCTGAAGGCCATGCCGCGCCCTGTCTGGAAGCTCATCCAGAGCGACCACAGGATCGGGAAGATCATGAAAATTCCGAGCAACACCAGAGCGGGCATGACAAATGCCCAGCCATTGATCCGCTCGCCACGCGACAGATGCGATTGCGCCATTGGCTCCCTCACTTGTTCCAGAAGGCCGACGAACCCGCGCCATAGGGCGCGGATTCGCGGGAGGCCGGAGAGGCAATTGCCACTCCGGTAACTCGTTGCTTACTGGATCTGCTGGCGAACCTGAGCGTCGATGGCAGCGATGATCTCATCGATATTGCCGCCGCTGGTAATTGCCGGGATCTGTGCGGCAACAGCCGAGTCGGCTTCGTTGGTGAAGATGCCGTAGTTCACGGACGGGATTTCGCCGAGCCAGTCGGAGAAATTCTGCCACACGGCCTGGCCGCCGAAGAATTCGTCATTGGCCTGATAGGCTTCGCCTTCGCGCGCGGCGAGGAGCGAGCCGACAGCGCCCTGATTGACGAGAATTTTCTGGTAGAAGTCCACGTCCTTGCCCCAGATTTCGGCGAGGAAATCGACGGCTTCGGCCTTGTTGGGCGAGGATGCGAGGACATACCAGCTCGAACCGCCCAGATTGGATGCGTTGACCGCGCCTTCGACGCCATCGAGACGCGGAATGGGAGCAACGGCCCACTTGCCGGACTGGTCGGCATTGGCCTTGATGGTCGCGGTCATCCACACACCAGTAAAGGTGGAAGCGGTGTCGCCGGAGGTGAACGAACCGGTATATTCGGTCCAGCCGGCGACCGGCTTGGTGATGCCCGAGGCGATCAGGCGCTGATAGGTTTCGACCGCGGCCTTGAAGACAGGGTTGTCAACGAGCGTCGGGTTACCGTCGGCATCGAAATACCAGGAGCCAGCCGACTGGAGCAGGATGCGGAACACGCCGGCATCATTTGGATCGATCGGCAGCAGAATCTGGCCGGTCTTTTCCTTGACGTCGAGACCGATTTCGATGAGGCGATCCCAGGTGATGTCTTCCAGATCAGCTTCTGAATAGCCTGCTTCGGCCAGAATGTCGGAACGGTAGAAATAGCCGGTGACGCCGGAGTCGAAGGGCATGGAATAGGTCTGGCCGTTCAGCGTCGCGAGCTCGACCTTGTAAGGCGCAAAGCCGGAGTAATCGACATGGTCATTCAGCGGCTCGAAGGCGCCGGGGAAGGACTGCAGGTATTTCTGTGCGCCGTAATCCTCGATCAGCACGATGTCGGGCAGGCCATCGGTGGTGCCCGAGGCGAGCTGGGTCTGCAGCTTCTGTTCGAGCGCAGCCTTGTCGTGGTCGACAACGGTGAGCGAGAAGTCAGGATGATTTGCGGCGTAGCGGTCGCCGGCTTCCTTCATCGTCGCACCGTTAAAATTCGGGTCCCATGCCCAGACGGTGATTTCGGCAGCAGAAGCGGCAACGATGCCGAACATGCTGGCACCGGCCATAGCGATGGCAAGCGTGCGGGTCCACCGCGCAGAATTGCGGATCATTTTAGTTCCTCCCTTTTCATTTGCTCTTCCTCCGAGCGCTACCTAAGCTAGAGGTCCGGCTGACGCCGTCGCTCTCATTGGGTATCTCGATTTGGCGGAAAGTAAGATTAGTCGTACTTATTATGAGCCGTTGGCAAACGGTGTCGAACGCCTGCCGACCGAGTTGCAGATGTTCCATGCTTCGCCTCTGGTCATGCGCGCACCGCATTGGCACGCGCAGGTGGAAGTCAATTTCATCGTGAAGGGCTGGGCTCACTACAAGATGAGTGGGCATGAGGCGACTTTTTCGCAGGGCGACCTGGCCCTGTTCTGGGGCGGCCAGCCGCATTGGCTGGACGACGCTTCGGACGATCTGGTCTATGCGGGGGGGCATTTGCCGCTGGTGCACTTCTTCAGGCTACGCCTGCCGGAAGATGTGCAAGCCAGACTGATGCAGGGCGCGACCTTGCTGACGCAGGCGACCGACGAATCCGACCCTGTCAATTTTGCGCGCTGGTTCAACTATGCGCGGTCGGGCGATCCGATGAAGGCCAGTCTGGCGGTGGACGAGCTGCTTCTGCGTATCGAGCGCATCCGTTTCTCGCCCTATCTTCTCCTGCCCGACAATACATCCGTGGCCGACAGTGGGGGTCTCGACCACCACACCTCGCCCATTGTGGTGCGGATTTGCGAATATATTGCGGATAATTTCCGCGAGGAAATCGACTCTGTCGACATCGCCGTGGCGGCGGATATTCATCCGAAATATGCGATGACGGTGTTCAAAAAATCCACGGGCATGACGCTGAACGACTATATCAACCTCATGCGCCTGTCTTATGCGCAGGCCATGTTGATGCGGGAGGAGGCGAGCGTTCTGACCATAGCCATGGAGAGCGGCTTCGGCTCGCTCAGCGCGTTCAACAAGTCGTTCCGCAAGGTGGCGGGGATGTCGCCCAGCGATTTTCGTCGTGACGTCAGGGGGCGGCCAGCCGTTCAGTCGATAGACCATTCGGCTGGGAGTACGTCTTTCAACTAACAGAGTGGATCGGGCGGCACGCAGGTTTGGCGCCGCCCGAAATGATCAGTCAGGCGGGATCAGACCCGGCTTTGGCCGAGCACGACCATGGTGATCAGTGCGGCTGCGCCCAGCACCCACATGCCGGCTGCCAGCAGGCTGAAACCTCCGATGAAGTCCAGTTCCTTGTCATTATCATTGGCCATAGCTGTCTCCCTCTGTCTGTTTCGTGTCAACTTCCGACGTAACAGACCAAGGCGGCGGGCGCAATTTTGCGGCCCGTCGATTGGGGAAAACTGATTAGCGACAATGAGTAGCGATCAGACCACTCGCTCTGCCTTGAGGAAGCGGACCGGCGTTGCTGGATATTCGCTGCCTATTTCTGCCTTGGCGAAAATGGCCATGACAGTGTCTTCGCCCTCGGTGACGGAGCCGAAGGCGGCAAAGCCCTGGCCATCGGGATTGCGAAGGCCACCAAAATCCAGTGCGGGCTGATCACCGATGCAGATGAAAAATTCTGACGCTGCTGTGCCTGGCGCAAGCCGCGCCATGGAAATGGTCATGTGCTTGTGGCACAGACCGGTGACCTCGGTTGTCTCATGCGCGATATTGGGGAAGGGAGCAGGCTTTTCGTCCGCCGTGCGCATCCCCCATTGCACAACTTCGATTTTGTGTACCGTCTCGGCGGGCTGATTGGCCAGCGTGACGATGCGATAGGCAGTGGCACTGTCGAGATGTCCGCCATCGACATAGGCGAGGAAATTGGCGGCAGTGATCGGCGCGCGTTCTGCGTCCACGGCAATAGTGAAAGCGCCAAGTTCGGTTTCGATGCGGACAGGAATGGTCACGATAAAGACTTTCAGAAAATGAGAATGCCCCCGCCCGAAGGCGGAGGCATGGAGTGGATTACTCGGTGATCTGTGCGTCGCGGAAATACGGCACGTTCAGCGACGAGCGCCAGAAGCCGGTGACCTTGGGGCTCATCATCATGTAATTGTAGCGATGATATTGTGGCAGGATGACGTGGTCATTCATCAGAATGGCCTCGGCCTTGCGCATTTCGTCACGCGATTCCGCCTCGTCGCTGGCCGCTTTGGCGGCTTCGATGGCAGCATCGTAATCGGCGTTCGACCAATTGTTGAGATTGTTCGCGCTGCCGGTGACGAAGTTGTCGAGGAAGGTCATCGGATGCGGATAGTCGGCGCCCCAGCCCATCTGTGCGATCTGGTATTCGACCTTCTGCACTTCGGGATAGAACACCTGCCATTCCGAAGCCTGGATGTTCACGTCGATGTTGAGGTTTTCCTTCCACATCTGCTGAATGGCTTCGAGCAGCTTTTCGATCGGCGGGGAGGAATAGGTGACGTAGAGCGTCGAGGGGAAGCCCTCGCCGTTCGGGTAACCGGCTTCGGCCAGTTCGGCCTGCGCGGCTTCGACTTCGGCAACGTCCGACAGACCAAAGGTATCGCGACCTTCGGTGAAGTCTTCGCCGGCAAGGCTCATGCCCGGCGGCACGAGGCCGAGAGCAGGAGTATCAGCCGACTGCAGCACGAATTCGATGATCTCGGAGCGGTCGATGGCCATCGAAAGCGCCTTGCGGACGTGGATATTGTCCAGCGGCGCCTGATTGGGGTTGAAGAAGGCATAAGTGGTGCCCAGAGCCGGAACGACCATGAAGGCATCCGATTCAACCGAAAGACGCGGAATTTCCGGGGCCGGAACAGACTCGATACCGTCGACATCGCCTGCTTCCATGGCAGCCAGCGCCGTTGCCGGATCGGGGATCAGGCGGAAAGTGAGCTTGTCGAGGCTGACGGCGTCGGCGTCGTAGTAGTTCGGGTTCTTTTCGAACACGACCGACTCGCCCTGATTGAAGGCGGTGACGCGGAACGGGCCGGTGCCGATGAAGGTGGCCGGATCGCGCGTCCAGCCTTCCGGATCGGCGGAGACGACATCTTCGCGGACCGGATAGAAGGCGGGGTAGTTCAGCAGCTGCAGCATGTAGGGCACGCGCTGCTTGAGCGTGAAGGTCAACGTCTTGTCATCTGGGGCAGAGATGGCGATGGCGGAAGCGTCGCCGCCGTTGAAAGCCTCTTCAGCGCCCACGATGTGGTAGAGCATCTGCGAGTTCATCGCGCCGGTGGTCGGGTCGAGCACGCGCTTCCACGCATAGACGAAATCGCCAGCCTTGACCGGTTCGCCATCGCTCCACTTCGCGTCGAGCAGATGGAACGTATAGGTCAGGCCATCTTCGGAGATTTCCCAGCTCTCGGCGAGCGCGGGCACAACTTCACCGGCTTCATCCATTCGGATCAGGCCTTCAAAGGTGTTGCCGATGATCGGGGCGGCAAAGGTCTCGGCGGTGGTGCCGGGATCGTATTTGGCGCTTTCGTTGTTGACCACATAGGTCAACTCACCTGCGGCAAAAACCCCTCCGGTCGTTGCCAGCAGTGCCGCGGTCATCAGCGGCAGAACCAACTTTTTCATGCGTTCTCTCCTATTATGGGGCCGAGGCCCCGGAAGCTTGTTGCGCCAGTTCCCCGGCGAAATGGCAGGCGGACAGATGCCCGCCGCCAATATCGGTCAGCGGCGGTTCGACCCGCGCGCAGAGTTCGGTGGCCATCGGGCAGCGCGTGCGGAAACGGCAGCCCGAGGGAATATTGATGGCGGTGGGAATTTCCCCCTGCATCGGCTCGACGCTGCGCGCCGCCTCCGGGTCCGGCACCGGAATGGCCGAGAGCAGGGCGCGTGTATAGGGATGGGAGGGGCGATGATAGAGATCGGCGCTGGTGGCCAGCTCCACGATCTTGCCCAGATACATGACCCCGATCCGGTCCGAGATATGGCGAACCATGGACAGGTCATGGGTGATGAAGAGATAGGTGAGGCCGAGATCGGCCTGCAAATCCTCCAGCATATTGACGACCTGTGCCTGCACGGACACGTCGAGCGCTGAAATCGGCTCGTCGCAGATCACCAGATCAGGTTCGAGCGCGATGGCGCGGGCAATGCCGATACGCTGGCGCTGGCCGCCGGAGAACTCGTGGGCGAAGCGGGCGCCGGAATCGGCGGGAAGGCCGACGCGATCCAGCAGTTCGGCTACCTTCTTGCGACGGGTTTCCGGCGTACCGACACGGGCGATATCGAGCGGCTCGGCGATCAGCTCGCCCACGCTCATGCGCGGGTTGAGGCTGGCATAGGGGTCCTGAAAGATCATCTGGACCCGGCGGCGGAAGCTGGCCAATTGCCGGTCGCCAGATGCGCCGACCTCCGCACCGTCAAAGACGATGCTGCCCGAGGTGGGTTCGTAAAGGCGAATGACGGTGCGGGCTAATGTGGACTTGCCACAACCGGATTCGCCCACAAGCCCAAGCGTTTCGCCCTTCATCAGGTCGAGATCGACGCCATCGACGGCGCGGAGCACCGGCTTGGGCTGGAAGGCAGGGCCGGCCAGCTGAAAATGCTTGTGCAGATCGCGCAATTGCAAAAGCGGCTTGTTCATGCGGCCACCTTGTGTACGGCGTCGACTGTGGGCGCATCCGCATGTTGCAGCCAGCACCGCGATTGGTGGATATCGCCAAACAGCGGGGGCAGGGCGGCGAGGCATTGGGCCATGGCATGCGGGCAGCGCGGGGCGAAGGGACAGCCTGGCGGCGGCGCCAGCATATTGGGCGGGCTCCCGGGAATGGGGGTGAGGCGGCGATGGGTGTCATCGCGTAGGTCTGGAACTGCGCCCAGAAGACCGACAGTGTAGGGATGAGCAGGACGCGCAAAGAGCTCGCGCACCGGAGCGGTTTCCATCACGAGACCGCCATAGAGAACCAGCACCCTATCAGTCACTTCGGCGATGACGCCAAGATCGTGAGTAATCAGTATGACCGACATACCCAGCCGCTGCTGCAAATCCTTGAGCAAAGCCAGGATTTGCCGCTGAATGGTGACGTCGAGCGCGGTGGTCGGCTCGTCTGCGATCAGCAGTTTAGGGTCGCAAGCCAGCGCCATGGCGATCATGACGCGCTGGCGCATGCCGCCGGAAAATTCATGCGGGTAGGATTTGAGGCGCGCGGCCGCCGAGGGGATGCGCACCAGTTCGAACAGCTCGATGGCCCGCGCGCGAGCTTCCGCGCGGCTGGCCTTGCGGTGGCGCAGGATCGATTCCATCACCTGATCGCCCACGGTCAGCGTGGGGTTGAGCGATGTCATCGGGTCCTGGAAGATCACCCCGATGCGGTTGCCGCGCAATTCGCTGAGCGCAGATTCATCGAGCGAGAGCAGGTCATTGCCCTCGAAATGGGCCGAGCCGCCCTTGATGCGGCCACCGGCCTTGAGCAGGCGCAGCACCGACATGCAGGTGATCGACTTGCCCGAGCCGCTTTCGCCGACAAGGCCGAGAATTTCGCCGGGGCGAACATCGAAGCTGACGCCGCGCACCGCCTGCACTTCACCGCGCCGGGTGAAGAACGAGGTCGAAAGATCACGGACGGAAAGAATGGGTTCACTCATCCGCGCAGCCTCGGATCGAGAGCATCGCGGAGGCCGTCACCCAGGAAATTGAAGGCGAACATAGTTAGGGAAATCGCGGCGGCAGGGAAAAACAATTGGTGCGGATAGGCCCGAAGGGTCTCGACGGCCTCCGAGGTCAGCGAGCCCCAGCTGGCCAGCGGCGGGGTGACACCAAGGCCGATGAAGCTCATGAAACTCTCGATGAAGATGGCCGAGGGGATCAGCATGGTCAGAGTGACGATGATCGGGCCGATGGAATTGGGCAGCAGGTGCCGCGTCAGAATGCGCGCCGGGGACGCGCCCATGGTCACGGCGGCGGCCACATAATCCTGGCTCTTGAGGCTCATGATCTGCCCGCGCACGATGCGGGCCATATCGACCCAGAACACCGAGCCAATGGCAATGATGATCGAGAGCAGCCCAGAGTCGAACACCACCATGAGCAAGACCACATAGAGGGTGAGCGGAATGGTCGAGATGATCTCGACGATACGCATCATCACCGCATCGACCTTGCCGCCCATATAGCCGGCAATGCCGCCGTAGAAGACGCCGATGAAGAAATTGACCAGCGTCGCGACGAAAGCGACCGTCAGCGAAATCTGCGCACCATAGAGCTGACGCACCAGAATATCGCGGCCAAGCTGGTCTGTGCCGAAAAGATAGGTCCGGTTCCAGCTCCAGCCCGATGGACGCAATTCGCTGCCATCGGCAAGCAGGAGCCGTGGGGGCAGGCGGGAATAGTCGAGTGTCACGACCACATCGCCAAATTCGAAGGCCTGGCTCTTCTTGATCATGTCGCGGCGTTCGCCCCGCACCAGTGAAAGCACATGACCCTCTGCATCCACCTCGTAGAGGTTGAAATTGGAGGCATTGAGGAAAAAGCGCGTCACCTCGCCGCTACTCGACGTGACCGTATAGGTCTCGAAGGCCGGCGGGATGTTTGAAAGCTTTAAATCCTGCCGGAAATAGGTGTGCGGCGACAGCATCGGGCCGAAAAAGGCGGCGATGACCAGCGCGATGATAAAGATGATACTGGCCATGGCCGGTTTGTTGGCCAACAGGCGTCGGCGCACTTCCTGGCCATAAGTGGGAGCAGGGGGTGGGGGCGCGGCCTGGGTCGCGTCTGCCGGCAGCTTGGCCCACATTTCGGGAGCAATCTGGGTCATGCGGCGGCCTTGGTCAGTTTGATGCGCGGGTCGAGCCAGACATAGAGCAGGTCGACGATGAGGATCATCACCATGAGAATGGCTGCGTAGAAAATCGTGATGCCCATGATGGCGGTGTAGTCGCGGTTGGTGATCGAGAGCACGAATTGCCGCCCGATGCCGGGCAGGGCGAAAATCTGCTCGATGACGAAAGAGCCGGTGACCAGATTGGCCACCACAGGGCCGAGCACGGTCACGACAGGCAGCAGCGAATTTCGCAGACCGTGCTTGAAGAGGATCTGCATGGGTTTCAGGCCCTTGGCGCGGGCTGTGGTCATGTAATCCTGCTCCAGCGTTTCCAGCAGCGACGAGCGCGTCAGCCGCGAGACGAAGGAAATCCAGAAGCCGGATAGGGCAAGCACTGGCAGGATATAGCCGCGCCAGTCATCGAGCCCGAAGGTCGGCACCCAGCCCAGCCGCAGTGCGAAGACGTAAAGCGCCACCGTTGCGATGACGTAGCTCGGAATAGCCACGCCGAGCGTAGCGATGAACATCACGGTCGTGTCGGGCCACTTGTTGCGATTAAGCGAGGCGATAATGCCGAGCGGCACACCGAGCGCCACGATGCAGATGACGGCCAGCAGGCCGGTGCGCAGGGTGACGGGCAGACCGGCAGCGATGAGTGAATTGATCGACACGCCGGGATATTTGAACGAAGGGCCGAGATCGAAGCTGAGGATGCGGGTAAGGTAATTGAGATATTGCTGCCAGATCGGCAGATCCAAGCCATATTTGGCATTGAGCGCGGCAGCGATTTCCGGGGCCAGCATGCGTTCGGAGACGAACGGGCCACCCGGAACGGCGTGCATCAGAAAGAATGTCAGCGTGATGATCGCGAACAGCGTCACGGCCATCATGCCCATGCGGCGCAGGATATAGGAATACATCAGTGAATTTGCTTACAGCGGGGCGGTGCAGAGCGCATCACCCATATGCATCATCAAATTTGCAGCGAGGCAATCCGCCAAAGCTCGTTTTGTAAAAAAATTTTACTCGCGGAGATGCCTGTATATCCGGGGAAAATTGACAGTTGAGTGATAGAATTTCTACATTTGCTTTATGTGCAAAGTCCTATGAGCAGTGTGCGCCGAAATGTCGTCGTGCAGTGGCTGTGTTTTGTCGTTGTCCGATGAAGAGTTATCAGCCCAGCTGAGCAGTTCTTCGTATGAAGTGTGCCGTTTCCACCTCGTTTTCATCTAGCCCATCGACGAGTTTCAGGCGTCCAGACTTCCTCAGTGTCCCTTTCAACCACGTTTCGGGCACTGCAGGATGAACATAGCATTGACGGCAGACGGAGCGGGTGTTGCCCAACTTGGCAGCAACCTGGTCAATGACGGCGTTGATAGCGCGCGATTGAGCGGCTTTGGTTTCAGGTAAGCCGGTTTCGGAGAACAGCCCAAAGGCGCGCACAGTAGCCGCCCAGGTGCGAAAGTGCTTCGAGGTAAAGCCGGGACCCGCAAATTCGCCGATATAGTCGTTGACGTCGCGCGACGAAATTGAGTGCCGGCCATCTTCATCCATATACTGGAAAAGATGCTGCCCCGGTAAATCCTGTAGCGATTTCAGAATGTTGGAGATGCGCCGGTCGGCCAGTTGCAACCGCCATTCCTTGCCTGACTTGCCTTTGAACTGAAAATGCATTGTGGAGCCGGTGATGTCCACATGGCGATTACGCAGAGTGGTAAGGCCAAAACTCTTGTTATCTCGGGCATATGCCGGATTCCCAACCCGGATCATGGAATTGTCGAGAAGCCAGACAATCGAGGCGACGACGCGCTCATAGCCGAATGTGCGGCGACGAAGATCGCGTTCCACCTGCTCTCGCAGTGTCGGCAGCACCCTTGCAAACCCGGCCAAAGTATCAAATTTGGTGGCGCTGCGATGTGCGGTCCACAGGTCGTGATAGCGATATTGCTTGCGGCCTTTTTCGTCCCGCCCGGTGGCCTGGATGTGACCGTTGCCATCACTGCAAATCCAAACGTCGGTCCATGCTGGTGGAATGACCAATGCCTGGATGCGGGTGAGGTCGGAGGCGGAAGGCCTTTTCCCATCTGGATCGGTATAAGAAAAGCCTTTCCCGCGCTTCGTTCGGCGCCAACCATGCTGATCGTCGGACGAAAAGCTTAATGCGGGGGCAGGGCCGATTTCCTCTGCGCGCATTCGATCAAGAACCTGCTGTGCCAGACGCATTCTCGCGCTCCTTCGCATCTGGAAATGAGGAAGGCGCCATAAGCGTTCCGAGAGCGCGAAAAGGTTATCCTGCTCGTTCGAACCTAGGCTGCTGCGGCTGTTGTCACGCGGAGGCCTTTAGTTTGCTGAGAAGACGGGGAAAGCCGTGACCGGTGGCCAGTAGCTCAAGGATGCGGTCTGTGTTTGAGATGAACTGCACCGCACCATGACTGCGGACATCGGCTGGCGGGTCGTCGCCGAGAGTGAGAAATGGCAGCACCTGATTGGATTGTCCCAACAGCGCTAAAAGTCTATAGATTTAGTGGATTGATATTTCTCGATCGAACAATCCACTAACAAACTGTGCTCTGCCGGAACCTCCCGATTTTCGAGGAGGGACGCTAATCTTGCTGAACGCCACTTAAGGCGCGCAGATTTGGAGACATCCCGTGTCGATCGTCGATATCGCCAGCTTCCTGCCGACCCGTAAAGCAGAGGTGGATGTCAGCGAGTTCAAGCTGGCGATGCGCAACCTTGCCGGAGCAGTGAGTGTCATCACCGTAGGGGCCGGGCTCAAGCGCACCGGCTTCACCGCGACTTCGGTTGCGTCATTTTCAGCGGAGCCGCCGGTTTTGCTCGTCAGCCTCAACAAGTCTTCTTCATCCTGGGAAGTGCTGCGCAGCGCGGCATCTTTTGGTGTGAACATACTGACACAGGCTCAAAGCGGGGTGGCAGATCGCTTCGCGGGGCGGGGTGGCATCAAGGGCAATGACCGTTATGTCGGCTGGGAATGGGACGAGCTTGAAAGCGGCGTTCTGGGTTCGCTGCGCTGGCGGTGATCGATTGCGACGTAGAGGAAATTATCGAGAGGCACTCGCACGCTCTCGTTTTGGGTCGTGTTCGCTCCGTCGAGGTTAATGCTGGCCCAGCGCCGCTGCTCTATTGGAATGGGCAATATCAACACTTGCTGCCCAATCTCGACCCGTTCAGCAACTAATCAAGCAGATATGCATGTCCAAAAGGCCTGTGCCTCTAATCCTTGGCGCGGGCCTTGCCTTTGATGCCAGCGAAGAGTCTTGGCCAATGCGGCTGAGATGAGAATAGTGCCGGCAAGCAGGAGCCGGCCGCAGTCACGGAAGGTATTCAGGTCTTCGGCAGACGGGGCGGATTGCAGCCGTTCACGCTTTGCGCCAATCATGTATCTGTCCGCTGTTTCTGTTTGGCTTGGCGCAAATTCACAGCAAAATCATCTGTCTTACGGGTGCCTAGCGTTAAAAAGTGCGTTGTTAATAGATTTGATGGACATTATGTACGCGCAGGCCACCTATCCTTTGCCCACAAGGTCTTCGCCATGCTTACCAATAAAGGAAAATATGGCCTCAAGGCCCTTGGTCATTTGTCGGCTCTGCAGCCGGGTGACCTAGCTATGGTCGGCGACATTGCGAGCACCAATAATATTCCCAAAAAGTTCCTCGACGCGATCCTGTCGGAACTGCGCAATGCGGGCTTTGTCTATTCGCGCAAGGGCAAGTATGGCGGTTACTATCTGGCACGGCCACCGCAGGAAATCATGATCGGGCATGTCGTGCGCGTGCTGGATGGGCCTCTTGCGCCAATCCCTTGCGCCAGCAAGACCCGCTACCAGCCGTGTCAGGATTGCGATGTCGAAACCTGCCGGGTCCGTCATCTCATGCTCGATGTGCGCAATGCCATTGCCGAAGTGCTCGACAATACCAGCCTGAGCGACATGCAGTTGGCGGGCGGTGTTGCCGCGATTGAAGATGGCATGGTTGCCTGAACTGCGAATTTTTTTGTGTGTGGCGATCGTGGCGCCTATACGCGCAAATTTAGGTCGGCCTTTTGACCTGTTGGTGGCAACTTGTTCTCCTGCTGCGTTGGAACCGGCGCAGCAATAGCCGCCGATCTGCGTATAGGTTGGCAGCCAATCGTCGAACCAAGTCGTGTGCCGCAGGCCGATGGCACCTACGAGGCAGCAACCGGAGCAAATGTGACGTTGAGCCGCTTCGAAGGCGGCGCGGACGTTATTGCCGCAATTGCTTCAGGATTAATCGACATTGGCTATGTCGGTTCGAGCCCGCTGACAGTAGCAGCCAGCCAGCAATTACCCATCGAAACCATCTTCGTGGTTGGCAACATTGCCGAGGCAGAAGCACTTGCCCTCAAGAACATTTCCAGCCCCCAAGAGCTGGTCGGTAAAAAAGATTGCCTCCCCATTCGTACCAACGGCTCATTATAGCCTGCTCACCGCACTCAAACATTGCGGCGTGGATTCCGCATCGGTGGAACTGCTCAATCTGCGACCGCCCGAAATCGCTGCTGCCTGGGAGCGGGGGATATCGATGGCGGCTATGTATGGGACCCAGTCCTCAACCAGATTAAAGCGACGGGCGGCACTGTTTTGGCATCTCGCCAGCACGCTGGGCCGGGTTTCGCCCGTCTTTCTCCCGCATCCCAGCGCAATCCTGCGCGCGCTTGGCACGCGTCTTAGCCGCTCTGGCATTTTCCATACTTGTCGCCGTTCCCGTCGGGCTGCTGATAGCAACCAGCCGATAGGGCTGGGCTAGGCGGGAGCAGGACCAGGACCAGCCTTGTAGAAACCGTCGGCAACGAATTCTCCGTCGGCTTTCATGGCCGCCAGCATATCGCCATCTAGCCCTAAGCTCTTTCAAATCGCGACTAAGGTGATAGGGTTTGCGTGAGGTTGCTGTATCGGTGACCCGGAAGGATGACAGAGTGTTTGCAATCACTCGCCGTGAAGAGCGGGCACACTCGTCGGTATATGATGAGCGTCGAGCGATGGTCTGAAAACCATCATCGACCAGCAGGGGGCCAGACATGACCTTGAGCAACCAGCGATCCGTGGTGATTATCGGCGGCGGTGCAAGCGGTGTCCTTGTGGCGGCCCAATTGCTGTGCAGCCCTGATCCTGATTTGCGTGTCACGCTGATTGAGCGTCAGGGGCGGTTTGGCCAGGGGCTGGCCTATTCGGCCCAGCACAAGAACCATCGGGTCAATGTCCCTGCGCGGGGCATGAGCGCCTTCCCGGACGATGCGGAGCATTTCTGGCGTTGGCTGCAACGAAAAGAGCCGGGCAAATATAGCTCCTCGTGGGTCTTCGTGCCGCGCCGCCTCTATGGCGCCTACCTCGAAGATGTACTTCGGGAGGCTGGCGAGCGCCTACCTGGCAGGCTGCTGGTGCTCTCCGAAGAAGTGGAGGCATTGAACGAAACCCGCCAGGGCGTGGAAGTGATCCTGGGGAACGGCACCAGCGTCGCAGCGCGTTGGGCGGTGCTTGCCGTGGGGCATGAGACTCAGCCCATGCGTGGCAAGGGTATTGCCATTCGCGCAGGGTCGGATCGAGATACGCCCTTCGATCCGGACGCTCCCGTCATGATCCTGGGTTCCGGGCTCAGCATGGTCGACGCATGGGTGTCGCTGTCCGACGCAAAACATCGGGGACCAATAATCGTGGTGTCGCGCAATGGCCTGGTGCCGCGCAGTCACCTCGATGTCGCGCCCATCAATATCGATGCGGCAGATGTCCCCTTTGGCACGAGCCTCACCTACCTCACCCAGTGGTTCCGAGCGCTTATAGCCGAAGCGGCGGGCAGGGGGCACGATTGGCGTAGCGTGGTCGATGGTCTTAGGCCCTACAATCAGCGCCTGTGGCAGAGCTGGCCAGAACGAGAAAAGCGCCAGTTTCTTCGTCACGTCCGCCCATGGTGGAATATCCATCGCCACCGTTTGCCACCCGATCTGCATGACGGGTTAGTCAACGCGGTTGATAGTGGTCAGGTCAGTCTCGTTGCTGCGGAGTTCGTTGATATCCAACGCGCAGGGGACTCTGTCCGCGCCACGATCCGCCCGCGCGGAAGCGATAGACACGAAATCGTCGATGTGGCTCGCGTATATGATTGCGGTGGCGTTAGCGTAGACGTTCGAGGCAGTGCAAATCCCGTTCTGCGTCATCTTATTCAGAGCGGCGCGGCACGCCCCGACGTCATGCATATTGGGCTGGACGTTGACGAAAACTGCGCCCCGTTGGCTGCAGACGGCACGGTATCGAAACGCATTCGCGTCGTTGGTCCGCTGACGCGAGGGCGATATTTCGAGATTGAAGCGATCCCAGACATCCGCGTCCAATGCGCTGCGGTAGCGAGCGATATCCTGCATCAATAGGGAGTGGGCCATTCTGGCCGCTAGTATCCCTCGGCCATTCCGACGCGTTTGCGAACAGGAACCGCTGTCGCGGTTTTGCAAGCCGTCGTTCGGGCGCATGCGCCATTCTGTGCAAACCTGTGTCGAATGCTTCTTTTGTTCTGCTGATATGAATTTTGGGCTTGCCTCAAAAGCCCCCTTTGCCTATGTCTCCGCGCAGTCGGGGCGTAGCGCAGCCTGGTAGCGCATTTGTCTGGGGGACAAAGGGTCGTCGGTTCAAATCCGGCCGCTCCGACCATTTTCAAAAAGAATAAATGCCGTCCAGCAGGCTGAGGTCGACCATGCAATTGCACGAGCGCGACGCGGAAGCTGTAATTTCGCTGTGGCCGCAACTGGCCGGTGCGGTGCCACGGCTGCTCAATCATTCTGAAAATCATACTTTCCTTTTTGATGCGCCTGGCAGGCAGGCTTACACCTTGCGTGTGCACCGGCCCGACTATCAGGACAGGGTGAGTATTGAGAGCGAACTGGCTTGGGTCAGTGCCTTGCGCCGCGATACCGACCTGCCGGTCCCTGAAGCCGTTAACGGCGCAGATGGTGCGCTGCTTCAACAATTTACGGCGCGCGATGGCCTGCCGCGCCATGCCGTTCTGTTCCAGTTCATCGCCGGACAGGAGCCGAGTCCACACAGCAATCTGGTCGATCTTTTCGGTGTTCTTGGCGATTACGCGGCCCGCATGCACGCGCATGCCATAGCCTGGCAGCGCCCGGCGGGTTTCCGCCGGCAAGCTTGGAATGCTGCGTCCATTCTCAATGCAGATGGGCTTTGGGGCGATTGGCGTATTGCACCCGGCGTCACGGACGCGGTTCGATCATTGCTGGATCGGTCGTCCCAGATACTTTCCGGCAAGCTCGCAGACTACGGAACGGGCCCAACGCGCTACGGCCTCATCCACGCTGATATGCGGCTTGGCAATCTTCTGGTCGATGGCGATGCGGTAAGTCTCATCGATTTCGATGATTGCGGGCTTTGCTGGTTTGCCTACGATTTTGCCGCCGCCATTTCGTTCCACGAGACGCACAAGGCAGTCCCTGCGCTTAAGGCAGCATGGCTTGAGAGCTATCAGATGCGCCGCCAGCTGGAGGCAGCGGACATTGAGGCGATCGACTCTATGGTCCTGCTGCGCCGCATGGCACTGCTGGCGTGGATTGGGTCGCATGCCGAAACAAATCTGGCGCAGACCCATATGCCTGGATTTGCTGACGGCACGGCAGAGCTTGCAGAGGCCTATCTGCTTGCATCGGCCTGAGCTAGACGAGCATCTCGTCGCGCGGCGCGGTTTTTCGGCGATCCTTGCCAATCGCGGTGGACAGGCCCCAGACCAGCCCGATGAGCAGATAAATATGCCGCCAATGGTCTGAATCGATAATCACGGACTCTGCCATGACCATGGTGAAGGTGGCGACCACGGGTATGGCCATCAGCCTGTAAGGGGAGGGGCGTGCCACGATTTGGTAGCACTTCCACACCGTGATCCCGATCAGCACATAGAATAGAAACCCGCCGCCCCAGCCATAAACATGCAGCACAGACACATAGACGTTGTGCGGCTCTTCGATGATGCGAAGGTTGCGGAATTCGCCCGGTCCCAAACCCCAGGGATTGTTCAGCGCGAGCTCATATGCATAGCCCTGTCGACCAAAGCGCCCTGTCTCGCCGCTGTCATAGTTCTGTGAGGTGGCGCGGGCTTCGAACAGATTGGCGACGGCAGGAATCGAAAGCAGCCCAGCCAGGACGATGATGAGCATGAACGCCCCGGCAAGGGACATAAGCATGATGCGCACCTTGTCGCGCGCATTCGCTTCAAGCAGGAAGACCAGAACCAACACGATCAGCGATGAAACGGCGAAATGTCCCCATGCCGCGCGCGAGAAGCTGACGAACACGCCGATGAACAGGATCATGTAAATCCCGCCTGCAAAGATGACCTGACGCCAGCTTTGCGCCAGAAGAATGCGTTGCAGGGCGAACATGGCCGGAAGCACGAGGAAGGGCCCATAGACATTGGGATCCTTGAACGTCGCCTTGGCGCGACCGTAACGCAGGAACAGGTCCGCGCCGGGCATGAGGCCGAGATAGGCGAGGGTTCCAATCAAAGCCGCCAGAACCGCCGCTACGGTATAGGCGGTGACAATGATCCGCATCCGCTTCTCGGTCGCCTCAGCTACGTAATTGGCGAGGAAATAGGAGGTGAACATCAAAAAGACGGTCACCAGCGAGAAAATCAGCGCCGAAGTCAGGGTGTTGAAGCGTACCTGAAAGACGGCGATCAGCGCAAAGGGCGTGAAGGCGATCATTATGGCCAACAGGCCCAGCGTCGACCGATACAAGCCAAGGCCAGCAAAGACCGCTGATGGGAGCACGAGCAGAAATGTCAGCTCGTAGGGAGAAGGCTCAAACAGCACGATGCTGCCTGAGAGCACCCAGATTGCGATCATAAGGTCGAGCGCGCGTGAGGCATGGCTGCGCAGTGCTGGAGCGCCTCGCGCTGAAGCACGCTGCAGGGGTATTCCCGCATCTAGCGTGCCGACGCTGGTCAATAGGCGTTCTCGTTTTTGGACACCAGCGATACCGGCGTCATTGCGATAATGTAGAGATCGAGCAGGATGGACCAGTGCTCGATGTAATAAAGGTCGTGATTGACGCGCTGCATGATCTTGTCGATCGTGTCGGTCTCGCCCCGCCAGCCATTGATCTGTGCCCAACCCGTCATGCCGGGCTTCACGCGGTGGCGGGCGAAGTAGCCTTCGACGGCCTCATAATAAAGTCGGTTCTCTGCCTTGGCCTGCGGTGCATGAGGGCGTGGGCCGACGATGGAAAGTTCGCCCTTTAGCACATTGAGCAATTGCGGCAGTTCGTCGATCGAAGTGCGGCGAATGAATTTGCCAACACGCGTGACGCGCGGATCATCTTTGGTGACGAGCTTGGAGGCTGTTTTGTCCAGCATGTCCGTCCGCATCGACCGAAACTTGTAGATGTGGATGGTCTCGTTGTTGAAGCCGTGGCGGTTCTGCACAAAGAAAACCGGGCCGCGGCTTTCGAGCTTTATGGCGATGGCGGTGACCAGCATGACCGGCGACAAGAGCACCAGCGCGACAATGGCCACAACTTTGTCCAGCACCCATTTGAACACCAGGTTCCAGTCCGAAATCGGCTTGTCGGCCATGTCGAGGACAGGAACATCGCCGACATAGGAATAGGCTTTGTCGGTGAATTTCAGCTTGCTCATATGAGCAGAGAGCCGGATGTCCACCGGCAGGACCCACAATTGGGTCAGCATGTCCAGAACGCGCTTCTCAGCCGAGAGCGGCATGGAGACGATGACGAGATCGACGGGCGTGCGGCGCGCGAACTCAACCAGATCGGCCACCATCCCAAGCTTGTGATAGCCCGACACGATGTCGGGTGAGCGCTCACCGACCCGGTCGTCAAACAGCCCTAGAAGATTGATGTCCTTGTCGGCACCGGCTTTGATCTGCTCAATCAGAATGGCAGCGTCATTGCCGCCACCCACGATGACGGCCCGGCGCTTGAGGCGACCTTCATCGGTCCAGTGCAAAACCAGCGCCCGCAGAGCGGCCCTGTAAACCACCAGCAGAATTGCGCCTGAAATAAACCACGAGAGCAGCCACACCCGGGATACAAGGTCGCCAGCCTTGAAAAAGAACAGCCCTACGGTGAGAGCGATCATGACGGCAGACCAGGCGCCAATCACGCGCATGATCTGCGAGAGAAGGGTGCGATATGCAGTTACGCGGTGTGCGCGAGCAGCGTTGAAGATGATATTGGCCATGAGCGCAGTGGCCAGAATGACGGGGATGTAAAATCCCTCCTGGCCCGGCCCCACATAGGCAACATAAATGCCGTAACCGAGGATGGCGAGCAGCAGCGCTTCTATGACCTGCGCGACGCCGACGATGACAGCGGCAGGCAAGGGCGTTTCATCAGCGCGGGCAATGATCGTCTCGGCAATCGGCGACAACCGCCTGTCGCCGGAACGGGATGCGTGATCATTGATGGCTTTTTGGGGGTCAACCCGAAACATGGTTATACTGCCGACACTATATATGCGTGCGGCACCATATACCTCAGACCTTTAAACTCGATGAAATCAAACCGATGTTTGATCAGCCGGCTTGGTAGAGGCCTTCGATGGCGTCGGTCATGTGACCGACCGAAAATCCCGACCTTATGTGAGTGAGGCGTGCTTCCATCCCTGCCATGGCTGTGTTGGGCTCGCCGAGGAAGTCTGCCATGGCTCTGGCCAGTGCTTTTGCATTGTCGGGCGGCAAAAGATCGCCTGATGTCGGCCCGAAAATTTCAGAAATGCCGCCAACATCGGTTGCAATCACAGGAAGCTGCGCCGCCGCCGCCTCCAGCACAACATAGGGGAGGGACTCGGCCAATGAAGGCACGACAGCACAGCGGCCCATCGCGAAAACCTCGCGCGCCGGACGCGAGCCAACCAGTGTGATCCTGTCTGAAAGATTGAGCTGATCTATTCGCGTTTCGAGTGCAGGGCGGTCGGCCCCGTCGCCAGCCATGACAAGTCGCGCCCCTGGCAGTAGCGCCATTGCTTCGACCAAGGGAAAGATGCCCTTGAGCGCTCGCAACTCGCCGACAAAGACAAAATCAGCCGCGTCCGGCAGCGACTGGACAGGCTCGAATTCGTCCGGCCTGAGGCCGTTATGCACGATCTCCATACGGCATGTCGGCGCGCCGATCAGGCCCGAATAGGTTTTTTCCGCATAGGCGCTTTCGAAGATAATGGCCGATGTTTTGGCCATGAGCAGGCGTTCGATGCGATGGAAAAGTCGGCCTGATGCGGAACTGGCGGGATAGTGCAGCACGCCGCCATGCGGCGTGTAAAACGCCTTGGCGCGGGTGCGCCCATACAGCGCCAGTCGTGCATAAAATCCGCCCTTGGCGCCGTGACCGTGGATAATGTCGACATTGAGCCGCTGCGCCAGTTTGGTGCTGGCGAATGGCGTAGTCAGGTCCCCCTTGCCAAACAGGCGTGGCATGGCAAAGCGGTGAATGCCAAGGTTGGCATGCTGACCTAGCGCCTGCAAAAGCGTTTCGGTCTGTGCATCATTGGCCATGCTGTCCACAACGATGCCGACACTATGTCCGCGCGCAGCCAGCTCCCGAGTCAGGTCCGCAACGTGGCGAAACAGTCCGCCGACCGGAGCCCTGAGGACCTGCAGAATGCGAAGCGGTTGGCGCGTCACCGCTAGAACCAGCGCTCTGAAATCTCGATCGTGTCACCGGGATAGATGGGGAAGTCGAGATCGACAACGCCGCGAACCATCTGGTTGCCCTGGCGACGATAAACCACGGCCTTGTCGCGATTTGCCGTCTCGGTAAAGCCGCCAGCCGTACTGATCGCGGCCCGCACGCTCATGCCATAAACGTAGGGGAATTGACCCGACGAGCTGACTTCACCCTGGATATAAAAGGGGCGATATTGCTCAATTTCAACAGCAACATCGGGGTTACGCATGTAGCCATTGGCCAGTGCGCGGGCAAGGCGTTTGCCCGCTTCCTGCGTGGTGACACCGCGGACGGGCACAGCGCCCACCAGCGGGAATGCGATGGAACCCTTGTCATCGACGCCATAGGTTTTGCTCAACTCGGCATCGCCATAGACCGTGACACGGACCACATCACCCGTATCAAGCTGATAGGGGCCCTTGGTTTCAACGAGATAGGTTGCGGGGCCGGATGTGGTCGTGCAGCCCGCAAGCGTCAGGCCAGCAATGAGGGCGAGTGCAAAGATACGCATAACTATCCCGCGCGTTCGAGTTGCCCCCTAATCTGGTTCCGCATGGTTAAAATTTCGCTTATCCTCAAAGAATGGGGAAGCGGAATGCAAAGCGGATTAACTGAATTTTGACCACGTATAGCGTTAGCTTGGGGGGAATTTCGAGGTTTCGCCATGTCATATGACTCGCCCGCATCCGAGGACGCCCGGATCGATATTGCTGCTCTGCTGGGTGCAGTTGTTCGGCGCTTGCCGCGTATTATCCTTGTAACGCTTGCTTTGCTGGTCGCTGGCTTCGTCGTGCTGATGTTTCAGCCACGGCTTTACGAATCCTCGGCCTCGATTCTGGTCGAGCCGCGCTCCAATGTTTACTTGCGCACCTCCGGCGAGCAGGCCCCGAGTTCGACGGCTGGGGCCGCCGGTGTGGTTTCAAGCCAGATCGAGTTGTTGAAGTCGCGTGATACGCTGCTCAAGGTGATTGATCAGTTGGATTTGCGCTCCGTGTCGGAGTTCAATGGCACCGCCGCTGGCGCGTCGCCCTTTGACATCTTTACTCAATTGCTCGGTCGCCGTGCGGCGACTCCGAACAGTATCGATGAGCGGGTTCTGGCCAACCTTTATGAACGGATGACGGTGGTTCAGGAGCGAGACTCTGCGCTCATCTCCGTGCTTGTGCGTTCTACAGATCCGCAACGCGCTGCCGATATCGCCAACGCTGTCGCCAATGCCCATGTGGCGCGCCGGGCTAACCTGTCGATTTCCGACACTGCGGAGGCGTCGAGCTGGCTGCTCGACGAAATCAAACGACTGCGTGTTTCCGTGCAGGAGGCCGAGTCTGCCGTTGCCAATTTCAAGGTCGACAACGACCTGTTCATTGGTCAGAACAATACCAGTCTGCTCGACCAGCAATTGTCCACCATCTCTACGCAGATCAGCGCGGCGCAGGAGCGTAAGAACACGGCTCAGTCCCGCGCTTCGCTCATTCGTGGCCTGATCGACCGGGGGCAGGCGATAGATGGCGTCGCTGAAGTGCAGAGCTCACCCATTATCCAGCAATTGAGCCAGGAAAAGGCGCGGCTGCAGAGCGAGCTGGCGCAGCGTTCGGCAACGTTGTTGTCGAACCACCCCACCATCCGCGCACTGACGTCACAGATTGCCGAGCTCGATACGCAAATTCGCCAGGAGGGCAGGCGCGTTGCCGGTTCGCTGGATGCTCAAGCCCAGATTGAAGCTGGGCTTGAAGAGCAGCTTAAGGCTGATCTTGATCGCGCCAAGGCCAGCGCTTCGACTGCCACAATCGACAATGTGACGCTTGATGGCTTGCAGCGAGAAGCCAAAGCGCAGCGCGATCTGCTCGAATCCTATCTCCTGCGTTACAACGAAGCATCATCGCGCGTGGATACCAATTCGGCCTTGCCGGATGTGCGTGTAGTGTCCGTTGCTGCCCCTTCTGTCACCCCGGCTTCCCCGAAAACCTCGTTGATCATGCTGGCAATTGGCATCGTTTCGATTGCGGTGCAGGTTGGCGCAATCGCATTTAGCGAATTGATGTCAGGCCGTGCTCTGGCGCCTGCGGCTGCTGGTGGTCCCGTCGAGAACGAAGATGTCGTCGCTGACGAGGTTCTCGATGAGCCTGCATCCATTGATCCCTGGCAGGAGCAGGCCCCTGTGGATCTTGTCGATGAACCAGATTGGATTGCCGACGAAGATGACGTTTCGGTGGCCCATGTCGTCGAAGAATTTGAGGGGCAGGAGGCCATTGATGATGTGCCCGATCAGGCCAGCGCATTCTCCCGCGCCCTGATGGATGACGGGCCTGAGGAGGCCACGCTGGCGGAAGTGAGGCGTTCGCTCATGGCCGAGGGGCTTGAGCCCGGCGTGGTGCCAGCTGCCCGCGCGCAACCACGCCTGCTGCGCTATTCCGAACTGGTGTCCGATCTGGTGCTCGGGCGCGCCCATCTTCTGCTGCTGGCCGACCATGGCGATGATCTGCCAAGTTATGCTCTGGCAGAGGAGCTGGCTGCGGATGCGCTCGGCAAGGGGCTCAGCGTTGCCTTGATTGATGCTGGCACTGGCCGCCGCAGCGAAATACCGGGGGTCACCGATCTGAGTTCGGGCGCTGCAAGTTTCGGTGACGTCGTACAAAAGTCTGCCGATAACAGCTTTGCGGAAGTGACATGGGGGCAGGGCGACGTCATTGCCCGCAATTCCAAGCGCCCACTGGTGCTCACCGAGGCGCTCGGCGACATTTACGAGGTCGTCATCGTCCTGACCGGTCGCGCCGATCGCGAATCCATGCTCGACGTCTTTGCCGAACTTACTGGTCGCATCATTCTCGTGACCAACGATGAGGGCGACATTGCCTTGGCCGATGCAGCGCGGGCGCGTCTGGAAGAGGCTGGGCTGCCACGGGTGGAGATCGCGTCGCTTGCGGAGCCGGTCGCGGCCTGATGTCTCTAAAATACACAGCTATTCGCACCGCCTTTGAGCTGCTATGGCTGTCTCGGGCACCGCATCTGTTTAATCTTTTGTCGCGTTCACGCGGTGTCATTCTCACACTGCATCGGGTGCTGCCGGATCAGCCCGCTGCATTTTCGCCCAACGCCATCCTGCAAGTGCGCCCCGACTTTCTTGATTATGCGATTGAGCGTCTGCGCCATCGTGGCGTCGACATCATTACGATGGACGAAGCCATTGAGCGCCTTGCCGCGCCCACGAAGGGCAGGGCCTTTGTCGTGCTGACATTCGATGATGCCTATACGGACAATCTCATCCACGCCCTCCCGGTCCTTGAGCGTCACAGTGTCCCGTTCACCCTTTATGTGCCCACCGCGTTTGTGGATGGTGCCGGGCAGCTCTGGTGGCAGGCGATAGAGGACATCATCGCCAGTCAGGACGCCATTGCCTTTACCGAACGTGGCGAGACGGAATATCTCGATACGCGCACGGTCGCTGAAAAAAATGCTGCGTTCAATCGGCTCTACTGGCGCTTGAGAAAATTGCCCGAGCCCGAGCGTCTCAATCTGCTCGCCGAGTTCACGACCAATTACGGCTACGACCTCGACAAGCAATGTCGTGATCTCATCATGGATTGGGAGCAGTTGCGCTCAGTGGCAGACAGCCCGCTATGCACCATCGGCGCGCATACGGTTCGCCATTACGAGCTGGCCAAGCTTCCAAAGGAGCAGGCGCGCGATGAGATGGCACAATCCGCCGATATCATCGAAGCGCAGTTCTGCGCTCGCCCGACACATTTTTCCTACCCGCTTGGAGGGCCGCTTTCCTGTGGTCCAAGAGAATTTGAACTGGCGCGCGAGATCGGTTTCCGAACTGCAGTCACCACGCGGCCAGGCGGACTCTATCCGCATCATCTGGAGCAATTGACGGAACTGCCGCGCATTTCGCTCAATGGCCTGTTTCAGCAGCGGCGCTACGTGGATGTGTTCGCCAGCGGTGGGCTATTCACCCAACTGGGCAGGATCATGCGCTAAGCGGCTGATCCGACTCCAAATTCGAGTTAGCGAGATGCTGCATCCGGTTTCGCCATCCAGCGAATGATAACCATCGACGGCAAAAGCCAGCCCATGCCGGCCACGACGAAATAGGCGATGAGCACCAGCCCCGGCAGCCCCTCGGGCATGGCAAGATAAACTGCCGTTGCCAGAACCGACCAGATGATGATCGAGATCGGCAGGAGCAGGGCACCGATCAATTTTCGTGTTCGCTGAGTCATGTGCGGCATCTGGTCTGTTGCTCTATAGGTAGGGGCGGCTTACCACTCCGCCAGCCCCACCGATACTGGAAATGATGCCGTGACCTCCATGCAAGATGCCGCACCGGGCCAAGTCAGCTTCGCCAGTGACCGTCTTCGGCCGGTCCGCATCTGGCTTTATGTTCTCGCCGCTTTTGTGCTGCTCATCGTCGTCGTCGGCGGCATTACGCGCCTCACCGAATCCGGTCTCTCCATCACCTCATGGAAACCGATCTCCGGCGTCATCCCGCCGCTTAACGATGCCGAATGGCAGGCAGAATTCGAAGCCTATCAGCAGATCCCGCAATATTCCGTCGTCAATTCCTGGATGGAGTTGGACGACTTCAAATACATATTCTTCTGGGAATGGTTCCACCGTTTGCTGGCGCGCGCGCTGGGCCTTGTATTCCTCGTGCCCTTCGCGGTTTTCCTGTTTCAGAAACGCCTGTCGCGCGATCTGGCATGGCCACTGATTGGTCTCTTTATCCTCGGCGGCTTTCAGGGCGCGCTCGGCTGGTGGATGGTGACGTCCGGCCTAACCGAATTGACATCGGTGTCACAATACCGCCTTGCGGCTCACCTGACGGCGGCCTGCTTGCTTTTCATTGCCCTGATCTATGTGGCGCGCTCATTGACGCCGGGCCGCGTGCTTGGGCATGTGACGCGCTTTCATATGGTCACGGGTTGGCTGTTCCTGCTCGGCGTTCTTCTCCAGATCGGGGCAGGGGCCTTCGTGGCCGGTCTCGATGCTGGCATGGGCTACCAGACCTGGCCGCTCATGGACGGTGCGATCATTCCCAAGGGCCTGTTCATTATGGACCCGGCCTGGCGTAATCTGTTCGAGAACGCGTTGACCGTGCAGTTCATTCACCGTGGCATCGCCTATATTCTCGTTGCCTACACGGCTTTTCTGATCTGGCGCCGCTATAAGGATGGCGGCTTTGCCGGCGTACATGGCTGGCTGCCGCGTATCGGACTGATCGTGCTGTTGCAGGTCTGCTTGGGCATCGCCACGTTGCTTGCCAGTGTGCCGATCTCGCTGGCTGTTGGTCATCAGGCGCTGGCCTTCATGCTCGCAGGGCTGGCAATTGCCTATATCGCCGATATGCGACGTGCGCGGTAGTATAATACCGCATTTCTAGTGCGTTGAAATATAAGAGTTTTTTAAAGGCACTTGACCGGCTTTAGAATCTCTCCTAGAGACGCCGCCGAACTGGCCGCTCCATGCGTGGGGCGGCTGCTTGAATTTAGGGAACTTCAATATGAGCACGTACTCGGCAAAACCGAGCGAGATCGAGAAGAAGTGGATCCTGATCGACGCCGAAGGGCTGGTCGTGGGTCGTCTTGCTTCGATCATTGCTTCGCGACTGCGCGGCAAGCACAAGCCTACCTTTACGCCTCACATGGACATGGGTGACAACATCATCGTCATCAATGCCGACAAGGTGAAGCTGACCGGTCGCAAGCTGGATCAGCACCGCTTCTACTGGCATACCGGTTACCCCGGCGGCATCAAGGACCGTACCGCTCGCGAGCTGCTGGAAGGCCGCTTCCCGAACCGCGTCCTCGAAAACGCCGTGCGTCGTATGATGCCGGGCGGTCCGCTGACCCGCGCCCAGCTCAAGAACCTGCGCGTTTATGCCGGTGCTGAGCACCCCCACGAAGCACAGAGCCCCGCAAAGCTCGACGTTGCTTCGATGAACACCAAGAACGTGCGGGTGAAGTAATATGGCCGAAACCATCAACTCCCTCGAAGACCTCGGCACTTCCGCTGCCGCTCCGGTCAACACTGCTCCTGTTCACACCCAGAAGCTCGACAGCCTCGGCCGCGCCTATGCCACCGGCAAGCGCAAGAACGCCGTTGCTCGCGTCTGGATCAAGCCGGGCAAGGGCAAGGTCACCGTCAACGGTCGCGAATTCGCCAAGTATTTCGCCCGTCCGGTTCTCCAGCTCATCGTCAAGCAGCCAATCGTCGCTTCCGAGCGTCTTGATCAGTATGACGTGAACATCACCGTCGCTGGTGGTGGTCTGTCCGGTCAGGCCGGTGCTGTTCGTCACGGCATCTCCAAGGCCCTCACCTACTTCGAACCCGCTCTGCGTCCGGTTCTCAAGAAGGGTGGCTTCCTGACCCGCGATAGCCGCGTTGTCGAGCGTAAGAAGTACGGTAAGGCCAAGGCCCGCCGCTCCTTCCAGTTCTCCAAGCGCTAAGCTTCGGAAATTTCGATTTTGCGAGGGGCCGGGAAACCGGCCCCTTTGCTTTTGTCCCAGATCACGCTTCGGCCTCGCGCTGGGCGTGATGGCTCTTGCGGTCAATCTCCAGGGCCGCCATATGCAGTCCTCAATGCAGAACCTCGTCAATCGTTTCCATCTTTTTGTCCTCGGCGTCACTCTGGCCATCGGCGGCGTGGCCCTTATTCATGTGCCCGAAGGCTACGCCTTTCCGGCGCATTGGCAGGGGAGTGGAGCGGACTGGCTTTGGCCGCGCGACATCGCCCTTGCCATCGCGCCGCTGGTACAAGTGCTTCTGATAGGGATCTTCTTCGCCATCGGGCGCATGCTCACCAAGAACCACTTTGGCAAGGTGCAACATATTCTCGATCCAGCGCTGACCATGCTGCTGTTTGTCGCCGCAGCCTGCCAGTTGGGCCTGCTCATGATGGGCATCGGTTCCGATTTCGATGTTTTCCGCATCACCGCTTTTGGCCTTGCGGCAGTTCTTGCGGTGCTGGCCGTGGTCATCTTCGAAGCAGAGCGCCATTCATATGGTGGCCTTCGCATGCCATGGCCGATCAAGTCGGATCGTGCCTGGCGCATTGTGCACCGTGTCACCGGCATCGGATCAGGTCTTGCAGCGCTTCTGCTGGTCTGGATGGCGTGGAGCGATCAGGGGCCCGGCCTCATCGTTTTGGCGATCTCTGCGAGTCTGACTGCGCTGCCATCTTTGGCGGGTGTGATGACGCTGGCGACAAGCCGTCTCGAATAGAATTTTCTGTCTTTGCCCCTATACGGCAGAATAATCTTCTCTGAGGCTCCGAAATAAAACGCCATTTGCTGCAAGGCGAGATGGTGAGGCGTATTGTGTGGCCAATTGTGAGGCATGATGCTCATGGAATGTGCGCGTGACCTCCTCTCACCAAAAGGTTGCCACCATGCCTACTTCCGTTTCGGCCGGTGCCGCTCCGCGCGCGCCCAAGCCGCTCTATCTCAATTTCGGCTTCCAGGTTCTGGCCGCAATGGTCATCGGCCTGCTGCTCGGCTTCATCGCCCGTAATATGGGCCCTGATGCCGCCGGCAATGCCAATTGGTTGACCGTTACCCTGTCCACCATTGGTTCGTCCTTCGTGTCGCTGCTGCGCGCTCTGGTGCCGGTGCTGGTGTTCACCGCCATCGTGGCTTCCATCGCCAATCTGCGCGAGCTGAACAACGCTGCTAAACTGGTCTGGCAGACCCTGCTCTGGTTCGCCATCACGGCGCTGATCGCCGTGGCCATCGGCATTGCGCTGGGCCTGATCATCCAGCCGGGTGTCCACACCGCTGTCACCGAGGCCGCAGCCCGCGCGCCGTCTTCGACCGGCTCCTGGTTGGACTTCCTCAAGGGCCTGATCCCGTCCAATTTCATCGGTCTGCAGGCTTCCACCCGAGTCACCGATGGCGGCGCGACCACCAGCCTGAACTTCAATGTGCTGCAAATCCTGATCGTCGCCATCGTCGTCGGCGTCGCCGCCCTGCGCGTTGGCCCGGCTGCTGACACGTTCCTCGCGTTCAACCGCTCCTTCCTCAAGATCATCCACAAGGTCCTTTGGTGGGTCATCCGCCTGACGCCCATCGGCACCATCGGTCTGCTCGGCAATGCCGTAGCCGTCTATGGATGGGATGCTTTGGCGCAGCTCGGCTGGTATGCCGCGGCCATCTATATTGGTCTGGTTCTGGTGCTCTTCGTCGTCTATCCGGCGCTGCTGCAGGCCAATGGTCTGAACCCCATCCGCTACTTCCAAAGCGCCTGGCCCGCCATCCAGCTCGCTTTCGTGTCGCGCTCGTCCATCGGCACACTACCGGTCACCGAACGCATCACCGAAAAGAATCTCGGTGTTCCGCGTGAATATGCCTCTTTCGCCGTGCCACTCGGCGCGACCACCAAGATGGACGGCTGCGCTGCGATCTATCCGGCGATCTCTGCCATCTTCGTGGCCCAGTTCTTCGGCATCAGCCTCGGCCTCGAGCACTACCTGCTGATCGTCTTCGTCTCGGTCATCGGCTCTGCCGCCACGGCTGGCCTGACTGGCGCCACCGTCATGCTGACCCTGACCCTCTCTACGCTCGGCCTTCCGCTCGAAGGCGTCGGCCTGCTGCTGGCCATCGACCCGATCCTCGACATGGGCCGTACGGCAGTCAATGTGGCAGGTCAGGCGCTGGTCCCGACCATCGTTGCCAAGCGCGAAGGCATTCTCGATCAGGCGACATATGATCGTGGTGAGAGTGTCGAGAACCTCGATACAGATGCTGACGCAGTTCCGGCGCAATAAGCGTCTGAGCGATGTGATAAGAAGGGGGGGCATTTGCCTCCCCTTTTGTTTCGCTTGTTGGCTGGAGAGGTCGTGACTATTCATAAGCAATCGGGGAGGGTTTGAATGCTTATACGCCGCTCAATTATTGCTGCCGCTACTGCCATGATTGCACTGGTCGGTCCCGCGAATGGTCAGATCAGACCACTCGCGCCCGAAGGTTGGACGGACCTAGAAGCGTGGGCGCATGGCGCCGGGCTCATCGTGAATGCCCAGCGCATGTGCGGCATCGAATATAATCAGGCGAAAATTCAGGAACACTTTTCCATCAGTGCCAGCCTCGCTGGAGTGTCGGTAAAGCGTTTCGAACAAGCGGCTCTGGAAGCCGCGAACCGTCAGGCGCCGTATGTTACGCAGGAAACCTGTCGGACCGCACGCTCCATCGCGCGCCGCAATGGCTGGTTGCGCTGAAAGTGCCCCTGCGCTCTCAGCGCCAGCTCACCATCAGCTTTTCTAATCCGTGGAAGTGATACACATTTCCATAGCGAGGCGGCTCGGCGATCCGCAGCTTTGGTAGCCGTTCGAACAGCACCTTCATTGCCTCCTGCAACTCGATCCGCGCCAGCGGCGCGCCGATGCAGAAATGAATGCCCGCGCCGAAGCTGACATTGGCTCCATCCGTTCGGAACGGATCAAAAATGTCTGCATTGGCGAAACGATTGGGATCGCGGTTGGCCGCGCCCAGCATGAGCCCCACCACATCGCCCTTGCGCAGCGGAATGCCGGCCAGTTCGGTACCCTCCAGCGCATAGCGGGTGAACAAATGCAGCGGCGCATCGAAGCGCAGGCATTCTTCAACTGTTGCCTCGGCCTGCTCTGGCGTTGCAAACAGGCTTTGCGGATCAAGGCCGCTTTCAAGGATCGATTTGACCCCGTTGCCAGTCGTGTGAACCGTGGCTTCATGCCCGGCATTGAGCAGCAGGATGGCCGTGGACATGACCTCTTCGTCATTGAGCACGTCGCCGTCGCGGTCGCTTGTCAGCATGTGGGTGAGCAGGTCCTCGCGCGGCGCCTTGCGGCGCTCGGCAATGACTTCGCGCAGATAGGCCATGAAATCGGCGGCGGCCTGATTGGCGTCCAACTCGGTCTCGCGCGTGACATTGTACATATACATCGTCACCATGCGGTTGGACCAGTTGAGCAATTGCGGCGCCATCTCCGCCGGCAGACCGATCATTTCCGCTATAACGATGGCCGGGATCGGCGCCGCGAATTCCTTGATCAGATCAACGGAATCATTTTCTTCAAATCCGTCGATAAGCTCATGCGCCAATTGCCTTATCCGTGGCCGCAGCTGCTCGACCTGCCGCGAAACGAAGGCGCGATTGACCAGTGTCCGCAATCGCGTGTGAGCCTTGGCCTCTAGGTTGAGCAGAGAATATTTCTCGGTCAGGTCGAAGTCGGCCACATGTGGCTTAGGCGCTGGCAGACCAATCTCTTCGCGGCTGGCGACATGCAAAATGTCACGTCCAAAGCGTTTATCGCGGAGCAGCGCGCTGACGGTCTTGAAATCAGCAAAGCACCAATGGCCATATTCCTCCCAGAAAAAGGCCGGGTGGCTCATGTTCTGACGAGTATAGAAGGGATAGGGGTTCTGGTAGAATTCCGGGTCCTGCGGCTGCGCGCTGGCGCGCAGAGGGGCGGGAACATCGGTGATCGGCTTGATCTGTAGAATGGGGGCCATGAGTCTCGGGCTTTGGGCGTTTTTTGATCGATTGGTCAAGCCTAAGCCCACTTCGCGCCCCTGCCTATGGCCTGCTGCCTTGCTCCTGTCGAAAAAATCGCTAGGGAAGAAGCCAAGAATTTCGAGGAGCATATTTCGTGAGCGACCTGACCGTCTCCGCCGCCATTGACGCAATCTATGAATCCATCCGCAATGACAATGCGGACCTCGATCAACATATCGCCGCCCTCAAGGCCGCAATGGCCAAGGAAGGCGCGAAGGAAGCGGTGTTCGAGACCGCCAAACTGGCGCAGCCCAACCGGCAGGGCCGCAAACTGATGCAGGCCTACTTCAAGAAGAAGGGCATCGCCGTCGGCTTTGCCTGATTGCAGGGCGGGAAGCGTTCACCTTAGTGAGCGCACACTATTGAAGGCGGCCACATTGCCGCCTATCTGTGCCTTTACCCGCCTTTAAGGCGGTATCGACTGCAATCAGCCAGTCGCGCTGATTCGATTTTCCGACATATGTCCTGCCTTGGCATTGCGCTTTTTGGGCGGGAGATGTGATCCAACCAAAGTAAGCCCGCTATTCGGACTGCGACCCGGATGCGAGGCAAAGGGGCAAAATATGCGGGATCCGCACGACCTATACATGAATACGCTCGTTCCCATGGTGGTCGAGCAGTCGAACCGCGGCGAGCGCGCCTTCGACATCTATTCGCGCCTTCTGCGCGAGCGCATCATTTTCGTGACCGGCGTGGTCGAGGACAACATGGCCTCGCTGATCGTCGCGCAGCTGCTGTTCCTCGAATCGGAAAACCCGAAAAAGGAAATCGCGCTTTACATCAATTCGCCCGGTGGCGTGGTGACGGCTGGCCTGTCGATCTACGACACCATGCAGTTCATCCGTCCGCCGGTCGCCACCATGGTCATGGGGCAGGCGGCTTCGATGGGTTCCTTGCTGCTCGCAGCTGGTGAAGCTGGCATGCGCACGTCGCTCCCCAACTCGCGCGTCATGGTCCACCAGCCTTCCGGCGGCTTTCAGGGCCAGGTTACCGACATCCTGATTCATGCCAAGGAAGTCGAGGGCTTAAAGCGCCGTCTTAATCAGATTTATGAGAAGCACACGGGCCGTACCTACGAGGAAATCGAGAACGCTCTCGAGCGTGATCGCTTCCTGTCACCGGAAGAGGCCAAGGCCTTTGGTCTCATCGACACTGTGATGGAAAAACGCGCTGTTCCTGAGGCATCTGCCTGATCTTGATCAGCGTTAAGCACAATGCTGCTGCGCCGTGGACTGTGATCCATGTGCAATTGCACCCAGCCGGAACGGCCTTTAAGGTCGTTTCGGCTTAGACTTTCTTTATGTGTTGAGCGTTACGGTTTGCGATAACGCTTGAATTTGGGGGCCGATGGGCCCCCGGGAGTGACTGGATGTCCAAAGAGACAACGAACGGCGAAACCTCAAAGAACACGCTTTACTGCTCGTTCTGCGGCAAGTCGCAGCACGAAGTCCGTAAGCTCATCGCCGGTCCGACCGTTTTCATCTGCGATGAATGCGTCGAGCTGTGCATGGACATCATCCGCGAAGAGAACAAGACCTCAATGGTCAAGTCTTCCGAGGGCGTGCCCACACCGGCAGAAATCTGCAAGGTGCTGGACGATTACGTCATCGGTCAGGCTCGCGCCAAAAAGGTGCTCTCCGTCGCGGTGCATAACCACTATAAGCGCCTGCACCATGCGGCCAAAAATCAGGATGTGGAACTCTCCAAGTCCAACATCATGCTGATCGGCCCAACGGGCTCGGGCAAGACGCTGCTGGCGCAGACGCTGGCGCGCATCATCGATGTGCCCTTCACCATGGCTGACGCCACAACGCTGACCGAAGCCGGTTATGTGGGTGAAGACGTCGAGAACATCATTCTGAAGCTGCTTCAGGCCGCCGACTACAATGTCGAAAAGGCCCAGCGCGGCATCGTCTATATCGACGAAGTGGACAAGATTTCCCGCAAGTCGGACAATCCGTCCATAACCCGCGACGTGTCGGGCGAAGGCGTGCAGCAGGCCCTGCTCAAGATCATGGAAGGCACCGTCGCCTCCGTGCCCCCGCAGGGCGGTCGCAAGCATCCGCAGCAGGAATTCCTGCAGGTCGATACGACGAACATCCTGTTTATCTGCGGCGGTGCCTTTGCTGGCCTCGAGCGCATCATTTCGGCCCGTGGCGAAGGCTCGGGCATAGGCTTCTCTGCCACCGTCAAGGACCCGAACGACCGTCGCGTCGGCCAGATCCTCGCTGAAGTCGAGCCGGAAGATCTGGTCCGTTTCGGCCTGATCCCCGAATTTATCGGCCGTCTGCCCAACCTTGCGACGCTGGAAGACCTCGATGTGCCTGCGCTCATCGAAATTCTCACCGCGCCCAAGAACGCTCTGGTTCGCCAGTATCAGCGCCTGTTCCAGATGGAAGAAGTCGAACTCACTTTCCAGGAAAACGCCCTTAAGGCGATCGCCGAGAAGGCCATCGAACGCAAGACCGGCGCGCGCGGCCTGCGCTCGATCATGGAACAAATCCTGCTCGACACCATGTACGATCTGCCTTCCCTTGAAGGCGTCGAAGAAGTGGTGATTTCGGAAGAAGTGGTGAAGGGCAAGGACGTCCGTCCGCTCTACATCTATTCCGAACGCAAGAAGGACGAAGCGCCTGCAACGGCGTAAAAATACAGACATAAAAGTGAAAAACGCCGGGTCATGTGCCCGGCGTTTTTGTTTCTATTCGGTGGCAAACTCAATCGGCCCCGGTTCCTCGCCCATGATTGATCGACCGAACAGGCTGGCGACAAGATCGACCATCAAGGTCGCGCTTTTGCCGCCGTGGTCGAGAAATGGGTTCAGCTCCACAATGTCGAGCGACCCGACCACGCCGCTATCATGGAGCATTTCCATGATCAGGTGCGCTTCCCGATAACTAAGGCCGCCGGGCACCAGCGTACCGCCGCCGGGCGCAATGGCTGGGTCGAGGCTGTCGACGTCGAAGCTGACATGCAGATGCGCGCCATCGGCCTTGGCCTTGTCGATCACCTTCTGCATCGATGCGACAACGCCAAGCTGGTCGATGCGGCGCATATCCACCACATCGACGCCGCGTGCCTGCACCAGCCGGCGCTCATCCCGATCCACGGACCGGGCACCAAAAATCGTCACATTGCGCGGATCAATCCGCCCCAGCCAGTCGCCACCAAAGCTGTCATCAAAACCCGGCTCGCCGCAGAGCAGGGCCAGCGGCATGCCGTGCAGATTGCCCGATGGTGAAGTTTCAGGCGTGTTGTAATCGGCATGAGCATCGATCCAGAGCACATGAACCGGCTTCTGCTTCGGCTGGCAATGTCGCGCCACGGCGGACACTGTACCTATGGCAATTGAGTGGTCGCCACCCAGAAACAATGGGAAGCGGCCATTTTCAAGGATGGCATAGCCCGCTTCGCTCACCTGTGCCGCAAGCGTCAATACGTCGGCCTTGCGCTCGTCAGGCAGCCGCCAACTCGATGGATTGGTCGAAACGGCAGGCTGCGCTCTGCGCAAGTCTCCGTGATCTTCGATTGTGTGGCCGAGGTCCAGCAATGCCTCGGCAATCCCGGCCACCCGCAAAGCCTCGGGGCCCATGCCACAGCCGCGCACAGATGCGCCCGATGCGGTAGCAATGCCGAGAACAGCGATTGCTTTGGAGCGAGGCGTGATGGTCATGGGCATCTTCTCTCTTGGTTCGGCGCTGCTGGCGGCAGCGTTTTAACATCCACCCTGCATGCAAGGCACATGGCTGTTTCTGCCAATCCGCACATATCTCCTGTGCGTAGTAACGGTAACGGTCACAAAAGCGCAAAGGTTGACTTGCGGGCAGGGCACTCCACCCTATTTATTAACCTGAATCGCCCAGCCTTTCAGGATTGGGCAGTCGCAACGGGCGTGCCACCCAATCCTCCCTCCGGCGCGCCCCGGAAAGGAAATGTGATGTCGGAAGTTACTTCCACCGGCGAAACCAGCCGGGACCGGGTTTACCCGGTTCTCCCCCTGCGCGACATCGTCGTCTTCCCAGGCATGATCGTGCCGCTCTTCGTCGGCCGGGAAAAATCGGTCAAGGCGCTCGAAGAAGTCATGCGCGACGACAAGCATATTCTCGTCGTGACGCAGAAGAACGCGCAGGATGATGATCCCGCGCCGGACCAGATTTATCCCACCGGCACGATTGCAACGGTTTTGCAGCTGCTCAAGCTCCCGGATGGCACAGTAAAGGTGCTTGTCGAGGGTCTGCACCGCGCGACCGTCGATCAGTATCTGCAGACCGAGGAATATTTCGAAGCCGAAGCCTCCACGCTGCCTGAGCCCGAGGAAGACGCGACCGAAATCGAGGCTCTGGCTCGCTCGGCGCAGTCCGAGTTTGAAAACTACGTCAAGCTCAACAAGAAGATTTCCGCCGAAGTGGTCGCCGCTGTCGGTCAGATCGAAAATGCGAGCAAGCTGGCCGATACGATTGCCAGCCATCTCGTTATCAAGATTCCCGAAAAGGAAGAGCTGCTGACCACCATTTCGGTGATCGAGCGCCTGCAGAAGGTCATTGGCCTGATGGAAGGCGAGATCGGCGTCTTGCAGGTCGAAAAGCGCATCCGCTCGCGCGTCAAGCGCCAGATGGAGAAGACGCAGCGCGAATACTATCTCAACGAGCAGATGAAGGCGATCCAGCGCGAGCTGGGCGACGGCGAGGAAGGTGCGAACGAAATCACCGAACTCGAAGAGCGTGTCGCAAAGACCAAGCTCAGTAAGGAAGCGCGCGCCAAGGCCGATGCCGAGATCAAAAAGCTCAAATCCATGAGTCCGATGTCGGCGGAAGCCACGGTGGTCCGTAACTATCTCGATACGCTTCTGGGCCTGCCCTGGGGCAAGAAGAGTAAGGTCAAGCGCGATCTGGCTCTGGCCGAGAAGGTTCTCGACGCGGATCACTATGGCCTCGAAAAGGTCAAGGAACGCATCCTTGAATACTTGGCCGTGCAGGCTCGCACCGGCACGCTCAAGGGCCCGATCCTCTGCCTCGTCGGTCCTCCGGGCGTCGGCAAGACCTCGCTGGGCAAGTCCATCGCCAAGGCGACGGGCCGCGAATTCGTGCGCATGGCGCTCGGCGGCGTCCGTGACGAAGCCGAAATCCGCGGTCACCGCCGCACCTATATCGGCTCCATGCCCGGCAAGATCGTGCAGTCGCTGAAAAAGGTCGGCAAGTCCAACCCGCTCTTCCTGCTCGATGAAATCGACAAGATGGGCCAGGACTTCCGTGGCGATCCGTCTTCGGCCCTGCTCGAAGTGCTCGATCCGGAACAGAACAACACCTTCGCTGACCACTATCTCGAAGTGGACTATGACCTCAGCGACGTCATGTTCGTGACCACGTCGAACACGCTGAATATTCCTGGGCCCCTTATGGACCGCATGGAGATCATTCGCCTCTCGGGTTACACCGAAGAGGAGAAGCATGCGATTGCCAAGCAGCACCTCATTCCCGAGGCGGCCAAGGAAAATGGCGTGGCGCATGGCGAGTTCGTCATGTCCGACGAGATGCTGATGAAGGTCATTCGCGGCTATACCCGCGAAGCCGGCGTTCGCAATCTCAAGCGCGAAATCAGTAAGCTGATGCGCAAGGCGATCACCGATATCGTCCGCACCAAGGTCAAGTCGATCGAGATCGATGATGAGCGTCTGGCCAAGTATCTCGGCCCGCTGATCTTCAAGCATGGCGAGATCGAAGCTGAATCGCAGGTGGGTCTGGTGACGGGTCTGGCCTGGACTTCGGTGGGTGGCGAAATTCTCACCATCGAAGGCGTGATGACGCCGGGCAAGGGCCGTATGTCGGTCACCGGCAACATCAAGGAAGTGATGAAGGAATCGCTGACCGCCGCCACGGCCTATGTGAAGTCCCGGAGCATCGACTATGGCATCAAGCCGCCCATGTTCGAAACGCGCGACATTCACGTCCACCTACCCGAAGGCGCCACCCCCAAGGATGGTCCCTCGGCTGGTATTGGCCTGGCCACGGCCATCGTCTCGGTGATGACCGGTATCCCCGTCCGCAATGATGTCGCTATGACCGGAGAAATCACGCTGCGGGGCAGGGTGCTGCCCATCGGCGGCCTTAAGGAAAAGCTCCTTGCGGCTTTGCGCGGTGGCATCAAGACCGTGCTGATCCCCGAAGAGAACGTCCGCGACCTCACCGAGATCCCGGATATCGTCAAGGAAGGCATGGAGATCGTTCCGGTCTCCCGCATGGATCAGGTCATCGAGCGCGCCCTGGTGCGCAAGCCCGAAGCCATCGAATGGGACTTCGACGCCGAGCCGGCAGTGGCCAGCAAGGTCGAGGCGACCGACGATAGCGCGGCCAGCATCACGCACTAAGCTCTTTAGACACAAAAATAAAAATGGCGGTCCTTAGGGCCGCCATTTTTTATGCTCGATCAACAGGCCTGGTCTGGGTTGAAACGACCGCGGGCGACCTGGAGCCAGTCAGTTTTGCTCTGATGCGACGAGATCGGATTGCAGCTCCAGCTCAATACCGCTGGCGCGTGGAATGAACAGATGTTCGACGCCGATCCACGAAGGCACATATTTCCCCCGGTGCAGCCAGAAGGCATTACCGCACGCGGTCCGTGCAATCTCGATCAGGGAATGCATTTGTTCGGCATTGCGCGAGGTCATTTCTACCCACACAAAGCCGCGTCCTGTCGATGGCTGGCGGGTAAAGCGAACGCCCACGCCCTGACCGGGCGCAAGGCCCATTTCAGGGAGTTTTTTGCGCAGGCCATCGATGAACGTAGCAGCGAACGTATCCGGCACGCATATTTCCATGTTGCGGACCCGCCGTCGCGCATCGCGGAAAAGTTTGCCGATCAACCGCTTGGCAGGAACGCCCGACCACGGCGCCAGCACTTCCTCGGACCGGCCCACGACGCGAAGCCGTCCGCGCAGACGCAGCAGCAGGATCAGTTTCTGCATTGCCGCTGGCGAACCGCGCAATGGCGCAAAAGGCCCCCGATCCTTCGGCTTCGCTCCGGTCAGCGGATTGACGTTATAGACCATCATCTCGCCGCTGCGCGGATACCAGTGAACCGTCGTGCTGAGATTGGCGAGATAGCCGCCATTGACATAGTCTTCCAGCTTGCCGTCCCGGTGCCACTCGATGGCATTGGCAAGCTCGTAATTGGATCGGCATCGGAATGTCACTTCGGTGACGATAATGCCCCTGCCTTCGCGCAGACGATCCCAATGCGGCTCATCGCGCTCGGAATATTTCTCTTCGCCATCCACGTCGACATAGCGGATTGCGCTGATCAGATCATAGACGGAGACGAATTCGGCGCTGCTGCCATGGACCTCGGCAAAGAAGCAGGCTCCGGCGGAAATATCGACAAATTCCGGCAAGGTGGCCAGCGACATGCCCTGCGGGATTAGGTGGTCGAGAACCATCCGAAGCGTCGTGCCTGAGCGGACCGTCAGGAACTCACCTTCCTGCTTGACGATACCGGCATAGTTTTCCATCACCAGTTGATCGGTCGCCAGCTTGTCGTTGAACCACAGGAAATAGCCACGACCAATGGTATGATAGGGGCGTCCGGCCCGAACGACTTCGCGCACGGTTTCGAGTGAGCGGACATCCAGAATGCGGGCCGGTGGCTCGAAGAAGTCCGCCAATTGCCTGTTCGCGCTGACGCCACTCAACCGACGCACCTTGTCCGATGCCACCTGTACATTGTGGGCCAGGAACCACAGCGTTGAGGGAATGAAACGTCCAGCCGAACCTGAAAGCCAGTTGGGCGCAAAGAAGATCGGACGATGCGCCAGCCGGGCGGCATGGCGGAAATAGTCGTCTGAGCTCACATCGAGATCGCCCAGATTGACCACCTCATTTCTCACGCCGCGCTCGATCAGCGCCAGCAATTGGTGGCTGAGATCTTCGACGTGGATGAGGTTGATCGTGCGCCCCTTGAGGCCAAAGGGAGCCATGCGCATAGCAGCAACAATGCCGCTCGACCATTGCATATTCGGTCCCATCACCACGGTGGGGCGAACGATCAGATAGTCGATGCCTTTTTCCTTGCAGGCAGCGATAACGCGCTCTTCTTCGATCAGCTTGAGGCGCGTGTAATTGTCGAGACCGGGCCTGTCCGCAAGTTCGGCATCTTCGCCCTGAACCGGATGTTGAACCGGGTCCAGAGCAGCATAGACCACCTGCGAGCTGAAATAGACAAAGAGGCGGCAGTTCTCCGGCTGGACAAGCGAGAGTATGCCTTCGGTAATGTCCCGATTGGCGGGGATAAAGCTCTTGCCGCGCGCTTTCGTGTCCAGTGCCGCATGCACGACAACATAGGAACTGCCAATCGCCTTGCTCAGAGCATCATCGTCGCCGAAGCGCACAAGACCAATATCGCCGGGCGTATGTTGGGGCAGGGTGCGATAAACAGCGCTAACATCATGTGCGGCCGCAAAGGTCTTGACCAATTGGCGGCCAATGCCGCCACCTGCGCCAACAAGGCAAATCTTCACTGCGCTTTTATCCCTTCAACGACTCGCAGACCGGCACGGAGCCTTGTTAGACCGATTCGCCTGAATCGATCACATTGCAGCTGGAAAACGACGGGATCCGGCCTTGGCGGCGTTGATAGTTGCTTCGATGAAATTCACTGCTGTTTCCAGGCCATCCTCGTCAGACAGGGCCTTGCTGATCGCCTTGGCATTGGCTGCCATTTTGGGGTTCGTCGTCAGCTCATGCAGGGCATTTGCTAGAATGTCAGCGGTCAGCGTACGCAGACGCACAGGGGCAGGACCACAGCCGAGCGCGCGGACGCGGCGACCCCAATAGCGCTGGTCGTAAGCCTGCGGCAGCGTGAAGGTCGGCTTGCCTGCCAAAAGTCCCGCAGCCGTCGTGCCCGCGCCGCCATGATGCACCACTGCGCCCATCAGCGGGAACAGCTTGTCATGCGGGGCCTCGGACACGGCGAAAACCGTCTCTGGCAGGTCATCGGCCTTGATGCCGCCCCAGCCACGCGAAACGATGGCGCGTCCGCCCCATTTTTCCAGCGCCGATTTCAGCAATTGCGTGTTTCGCTCGGCGCCAAAGGGCATCGAACCGAAACCGATATAGACGGGCGGAGGACCGGCATCGAGAAAACGCTGCAAATCTGGCGGAGGCACCCAATCGGTATTGTCGTCGAGGAACCAGAACCCGGTCACCACCGCCGTTTGCGGCCAGTCGCGGGGACGCGGCGAAACGATGGACGAAAAATTATAAAGCGTGGGCAGGTTGTTGCCGAGGCTGTCCTTGAAGATACCGCCGCGCTTGCGCGGCCCGAGGCCCATCAAGTCTTTGCGCACCCGGTCGCGCGGCAGGTCGTAATAGCCCTGCTGAATATTCATCGCGATATAGCTGAGCTTGTTAAAGGTCGGCCCGAGATCCGGCACCTCATAGGCGCAGACCGGGAATTCTCGCGTAGGGTTCAGCGGTTGCATCGCGGTCATGATGACCGGGATGTTCAGCGCCTCGGCAATGTCGATGCCAAAGCTGGTATTGATATTGACGACCATCGCGTCAGCGCCCTGCGCCATGGCCCAGGAATTGCGCGCCGCGCGTTCCACAAGCGCCTGTCCTTCGCGCAGCAATTGCGGGAAGTGGTGCAGCTTCATTTTGGAAATGGCGCTGTCGAACCGTGATTCCTGCAGCCATTCCTGCAAATTGGTGCCGAGGCTGTGAAACTCCACGCCGTGGGAAACCACCATGCTTTCAAAGTCGGCATTAGCCCCCAGAACCACGTCGTGGCCCTGTTGCTTCAACGCTTTCGCGAGTGCGAGATAGGGCCTGACATCACCGGCTGTACCGATGGTGGCAATCGCGACGCGTTTCCTCATGCACCTACCCGACATAAACATTGTGCGGCTTCTTATGGCAGCCAACATGTAAAGCCCACACGGCATTTACAAGGTCGGCTGGAGAACATATTAAGTCGGTAGCCGCGTTCGCACGTGGTATCAGAATACAATTCTTAAGGGCAAGAGACATGGCGTCTCCGTTCGCAATTGCAGGGTTTGGAGCAAAGCTCGCCAGCAATCTGGCGGCTGCCTTTATGGCGGCTGCAGCGGCAAACGCCCGATAGCTCTTCCCAAAGGCCACGAGATGGCCGGGAAGAGCCGAAAATCGCTGTCCGCCCCCGCAGTTTCGGGCGCTTAACCCGTCTAAAACCATAATTCCGCGATAATCAGCCTCAACATCGAGGCACAGCGCTGTCTGGAGCGCGTCGCGGCCAGTTCAGGCTCCTCCGATGGAGCCACCGAGGACAAAATGAGCACAGATTTTCACCGCATTCGCCGCCTGCCGCCTTACGTGTTCGCTCACATCGACCCTATCAAGGCCAAGCTGCGCGCCGAAGGCGTGGACATCATCGATCTGGGCATGGGCAATCCCGACATGCCGACACCCGACCACATCGTCGCCAAGCTTCAGGAAACGGTGAAGGATGGGCGCACTCACCGCTATTCGACCTCGCGCGGCATTCCCGGTCTGCGCAAGGCCCAGGCCAGCTATTATGGTCGCCGTTTCGGCGTGAAGCTCAATCCTGATACGCAGGTTGTTGCCACGCTCGGCTCCAAGGAAGGCTTTGCCAATATGGCTTCGGCCATCACCGCCCCCGGCGACGTGGTGCTGGTGCCAAACCCGACCTATCCTATCCATTCCTTCGGCTTCATCATGTCGGGCGGCGTCGTGCGCTCCATGCCCGCCGATCCGAATGAGGACTTCATGCGCTCGCTCGATCGCGCCGTGCGGCACTCGATCCCCAAGCCAATCGCGCTGGTGCTGAACTACCCTGCCAACCCTACCGCCTATACCGCCGATCTCGATTTCTACACCGAGGTCGTCAAGTACTGTAAGGCGAACGACATCTTCATCCTCTCCGATCTCGCCTATTCCGAGATCTATTTCGACGAAGACGCGCCGCCGCCATCTGTGCTTCAGGTACCCGGCGCCATCGACATCACAGTCGAATTTACCTCCATGTCCAAGACCTATTCCATGCCCGGCTGGCGCGTGGGCTTCGCTGTGGGCAATGAGCGCCTGATCGCCGCTCTGGCGCGCGTGAAATCATACCTCGATTATGGTGCGTTCACGCCGATTCAGGTCGCCGCCGTTGCCGCGCTCAATGGCTCGGACGATGTGATTTCCGAAGTGCGTCAGGTCTATAAGCAGCGCCGTGATGTCATGGTGGAAAGCTTTGGCCGCGCTGGCTGGGATATTCCTGTGCCCAAGGCCACCATGTTTGCATGGGCGCCCATTCCCGCGCAGTACGCTCATATGGGTTCGCTCGAATTCGCCAAGCTGCTGATTCAGGAAACCGGCGTTGGCGTCGCTCCGGGCGTCGGGTTCGGCGAATATGGGGACCAATATATTCGCCTCGCCTTCGTTGAAAATGAGCACCGCATTCGTCAGGCTGCGCGCAACGTCAAGAAGTTCCTTGGCGGCAAGGCAAGCCAGGGCAATATCGTGCCGCTCGCCACATTGACGAAATAGTCCGCAATTCGAGGAGGCGGCGACTCCGCCTCCTTTTTCGCTCCGGGATGGTCGGGTGGATGCAGGTATGAGCGCCGCCATGCAATGCGGCTATTTCGATCAGGGCGTCTGCCGGTCCTGCACGCTTATGGGCGTGCCCTATGATGACCAGCTCGCACGCAAGATGGACCATGCGCGCTCCCTGCTTGGCGCATGGCCGGACGCGATTTGGCTTCCGCCAATGCAAAGCCGCCCTGATGGGTTTCGCAACAAAGCCAAGATGGTGGTCGGTGGAACGGCGGAAAGCCCGACGCTGGGCATCCTTGACGCCACTCAACACGGCATCGACCTGACAAAATGTTGCATCCTCGCCCCGAGCCTGCATGCCGCTTTCGCGCCTGTCGCTGCCTTCATTACCCTTGCGCGCATCACACCTTACGACGTTCCCACCCGTCGCGGCGAGCTCAAGCATGTGCTGCTGACGCAATCTCCCGACAATGAATTGATGCTGCGCTTCGTGCTGCGCTCCACCGAGCCGCTCGGGCGCATCCGTAAGCATCTGCAAACCCTCATCGACGCGCTTCCAAACCTTGCTGTCATCACCGTCAATTTGCTGCCGGAACATAAGGCGGTGTTGGAAGGCGATGAGGAGATTGTGCTTACCGAGGCGGAAACACTCCCCATGCGTCTAGGCGATCTGGTGCTGCATCTGCGCCCCGCCAGCTTCTTTCAGACCAATACTCAAATTGCCACCGGCCTCTATATGCAGGCAGCGGACTGGGTCGAAGAGATCGATGCTCGGTCGGTATGGGACTTATATTGCGGAGTAGGGGGCTTTGCTCTCCACGCTGCCGCGCCCAGTCGTCAGGTCCATGGGGTGGAAGTCAGCGAACCCGCCGTCCAGTCAGCGCGGCTAAGCGCATTCGAGGCCGGGCTTGCCGATGTCACCTTCGCCGTTGGAGATGCGACAACGCTCGCCGCTAGAGACGTGCCTGATGCAATCATCGTCAACCCGCCACGCCGTGGCCTCGGCGACCAGCTATGCGCAACGCTGGAAGCATCCGGCGTCCAGACCATTATCTATTCAAGCTGCAACGCCGTCACATTGGCCCGCGACATCGCCGTCATGCCCGCCTACAAGCCGCAGCGTGTGCGCCTGTTCGACATGTTCCCGCAAACCGATCACTACGAAACAATGGTCCTTCTCACGCGCTGCTGACCCGGCAGACAGCATCAAATAATACATGACATCACATATCATCTTTTGTAAGGAGAGGCCATCTCCATGCAAAAGGTGACCTCATGTCCCTCCGCTCCCTGGCTCTGTCCATCATCGTCGCTGGTCTGACCCTTGTTCCCGCCGCTCAAGCGCAGGAATTTCCCGTCACGATCAGCCACGCCTATGGCGAAACCACTGTTCCCGCCAAGCCGCTCCGTATCGTGACATGGGGCTGGGCAGGTCAGGACGCAGTGATCGCCTTGGGCGAAGTGCCCGTCGGCGTGCCCTTCTTCAGCTATGGAGGTGACGAACAGGGCGTTTTGTCCTGGACGCGCGAAGCGGTCGAAGCGCTGGGCGCCACCTATCCCAGCATCCTGCCCGAAGCGGCTGAGCCGCCTGTTGAGGCGATCGCTGCCCTGCAGCCCGATCTCATTCTCGCCGTTTATTCCGGCCTCACTGAAGACGAATATAATGTGCTGAGCGGCATCGCCCCGGTCATTGCCTTTCCGACAGGTCCTTGGGCAACCACCTGGCAGGATACCATCACCATAACCGGTGAAGCGATGGGCAAGAAGGCCGAGGCCGAAACGCTCGTCGCTGATCTCGAAACCTTCATCGCTGAAGAAACGGCGAAATACCCTGTTGTCGCCGGCACCAGCTTTGCCGGCATCATGGACTATAATGGCGAAATCGCCGTCTATGGCCCCAGCGATGCGCGCGTGGAATTCCTTGTCGATGCCGGCATGGTCGTGCCGGAAGGTTTCGCCGCGCTATCGCCAGACGACGACTTTTATTTTTCGCTGAGCTACGAAAACCTCGATCAGCTCGGCAGCGATATTCTGATTTCCTATTTTGACACGCCCCAAGCCGATGCCGATTTTTATGCCCGGTCGGTCATCGCTTTAGCCCCGCCTGTCAAACAGGGCGCCGTCGCCCATATCATCGGCCCCCAACTGGTCAGCTCCATGTCGCCACCCTCAGCCTTGTCGCTGAAATGGGGCTATCCGCAATATATCAAGCTGATCGGCGAAGCCGCCGAAAACGCCTCAAACTAAGAAAGGCATACAAATGCTCAATAAGACGATTTTGGCCCTCGGCGCATTTGCTCTGACGACGGCTTCTGCCTATGCAGCAGACACGTTCCCCGTCACCGTGGAGCACGCGCTTGGCTCAACCACAATCGCGGCAAAGCCGGAGCGTATTGTGACATGGGGCTGGTCTGCGCAGGACGTGGTGATCGATCTCGGCATTGCGCCGGTCGGCATGCCCTTCTTCGCCTATGGTGGTGGGGACGACGGCATCCTGCCTTGGACAGAGGAAGCGATTGCGGCACGTGGCTTTGATATGCCGACCGTTCTGCCCAATACCAACGAGCCGCCGATCGAAGCCATCGCGGCGCTGCAACCCGACGTCATTATCGCCCCATATTCCGGCCTTTCGCCTGAGGAATATGAGCTGCTCAGCAATATCGCGCCGGTGTTGGCTTATCCCGACAAGCCATGGTTCGGGAGCTGGCAGCAGGTTGTCAGCCTGACGGGGCAGGCTTTGGGATTGTCGTCCGAAGCCGACGCGCTGATCGAGGAAACCTCGGCCTTCCTCAAATCCGAAATCGCGAAATATCCGGCAGCAGACGGCGCGGTCTTCGCCAATATTGTCAATCGCAACGATGGGCAGGTTGCGGTCCGGCTGGAAGGCGATCCGCGCGTGCAATTGTTTGCCGATATCGGTCTCGTTCCCGCTCCTGCGCCGCAGGACACCGCTTTGAACGACACCGGAATTGCATATTTCGTGTCCTACGAGAATTTTGACCGCATTCCTGCCGAGCTGCTGATCAGCTTCTTCAGCACCCAGCAATCCGCCGATGATTTTTTCTCGATGGACCTGATCAAGCTCTCGCCACTGGTCGAAAAGGGCGCCTATACGAAAATCATAGGTGACGAACTGACCATGGCTGTCGGCGGCGCTGTAACGCCCATTTCCCTGCGCTGGGGCTTTCCCGCCGTTATGGAAGAGGTCGGTCGCGCCGCCACTGCCGCCAGAGCGGAATAAAAGCAAGGGGCCGGTGCAGAACGCCGGCCCCAATTCCTATTAAAACTCCTATTGACCTCTAGGCGATTTCCTATGCAGATGGCGCCCACTATGAGCGACATCCAATCTTTCCGCCAAGCCGTTGAATCCTTCATCTCCGCACGGGGTTGGACACCCACCCGTTTCGGACGCATCGTTGCGGGGGACCCGCTCTTCGTCTTCGACCTGCGCGACGGGCGCGAGCCACGCACCGAAACCCGCGCCCGCATTCTGAAGGCCATGTCCGATTTCGGCGAAACCGACCGTCAGGCGCCCTTGCGCATTGGCGTCGCTGGCCTCGGCAATGTCGGCGCGACACTGGTTCGCATTCTTCAAAAAGACGGCGGTGAGCTGACGCGAAAACTTGGCCGCCAATTGGAGGTTGTCGCCGTTGCCGCGCGCTCGCGTTCCCGCGACCGCGGCATTGATATTTCTGGGCTTGAGTGGTTCGACGATCCCGTCGCCCTCGCCAAATGGGACGGCATCGACCTGTTCGTCGAGCTGATCGGCGGCGAAGACGGCCCGGCTCTGGCTGCCGTCAAAGCCGCGCTCGAAATTGGCCGTCCGGTCGTCACGGCCAACAAAGCATTGCTGGCCAAGCATGGCGTGACACTCGCCCGTATGGCCGAAGAATCCGGCGCCCAGCTCGGCTTTGAAGCCGCCGTTGCCGGTGGCATCCCGGTCATCAAGACCCTGCGCGAAGGGCTGGGCTCTGCCCGCATCGCTAAGGTGTTTGGCATCATGAACGGCACCTGCAATTACATTCTGACGCGCATGGGCAATGAAGGCATTTCCTTCGCCGATTGCCTCAAGGATGCGCAAGCCCTTGGCTACGCCGAAGCTGATCCCACCTTCGACGTCGAAGGCTTCGACACCGCCCATAAGCTCGCCATTCTGGCCACGCTCTGCTTCGGTTACGAAATCGCGCCCGATCGCATGCGCATCGAGGGTATTTCCTCGATCACGCAGCACGACATTCAGGTCGCCGCCGACCTCGGCTATAAGATCAAGCTGCTCGGCATTGCCGAGCGCGTTGGCGATGGCGTCGAGCAGCGCGTCCACCCCACTTTCGTGCCCAAGGGCAGCGCCATTGCCGGTGTCGATGGCGTCATGAACGCCGTCGCCCTCGAAACCGACCATGTGCATGAACTGCTGCTGGCCGGTCCCGGTGCCGGTGGCCCGCCCACGGCGTCCTCCGTCCTTTCCGACATTCTCGACATTGCCCGCGGCACCCGCGTGCCGCCGCTCGGCGTGCCCAGCGATGAATTGCTGCCCTATGTGGAATCGCCCATGCGCGCTCACGAAGGCGGCTTCTATATCCGCCTCAGCGCCAAGGACGTTCCCGGCGCACTTGCGGCTATCGCGACGCGGATGGGCGAAAAGTCGATTTCCATCGATTCCGTCATCCAGCGTTCCGATTTGAGTGCTAAGGCCATCGCGCCCGATGGCTCTCCGGCGCGCACTGTGGTGATGATTACTCAACAGACTTTGGAATCATCCGTGCGCGAAGCGCTTGCGGAGATCGCCGCAGATGGGTTCATAGTCGGCACACCACAACTGATCCGCATCGAAAAGCTCTGAGTCCCGCCGGGGCAGGGCTCCGGGGGAACGAGACAATGAAGCTCAGCAAGGTCGAAGACGGCAGGAATGCCGCAAACCTGCATCGCACGCTGACCCTGGAAATGGTCCGCGTCACCGAGCGCGCCGCCATCGCCGCCGCCGAATGGCGCGGCAAGGGCGATGAAAAGGCCGCCGACGACGCGGCTGTCAGCGCCATGAAGGCCGAGCTTGATCGCGTCTCGATTTCCGGTCGCATCGTCATTGGCGAAGGCGAGCAATATGAGTGTGACGAGCTCTTTGTCGGCCAGCCGGTCGGTGCAGGGCAGGGGCCGGAGGTCGACATTGCCGTCGACCCGCTCGAAGGCGTCACCCTCTGCGCCAAGAACCAGCCGGACAGCCTTGTCGTTCTGGCGATGGCCGAGCGCGGTGGTCTGCTCAACGTCGCCCGCAACGCCTATATGCACAAGATCGCCATTGGCGCCGATTACGCGCCCGAAACGGTCCACATCGAATGGTCCGCGACTGAAAACGTCAAATCGCTCGCCAAGGCCAAAGGCGTGCCGATTTCCGAAATCACCGCCATCGTGCTTGATCGTCCGCGCCATGCTGGCCTGCTCGAAGAGCTGCGCACCGCAGGCGTCTCGGTCAAGCTGCTCAGCGATGGTGACATTGCCGGCGTCATTCACGCCGTGAACACCGAAGACACCGGCGTCGATATCTATCTCGGCTCAGGCGGTGCGCCTGAAGGCGTCCTCGCCGCCGCCGCCCTGCGCTGCATTGGTGGCCATATGCAGGGCAAGCTGATCCTCGACACCCCCGACAAGCGCCTGCGCGCCAGGGAAATGGGCATCACTGACCCAAACCGTATCTATGAGGTGACCGATCTCGCCTCTGGCGACGTGCTGTTCTCGGCCACCGGCATCACCGATGGCTCGCTGGTCGACGGCGTCAAATTGCGCCGCAATACGGTCGATACCAGCACCGTCGTCATGCGCAGCTGGAGCCAAACCACACGCTGGATCAGGGCGCGACACGCGAGATAGCCGTAATCAATCCCCTAAGTCATTTTTCAGGAGATGCAACGTGTTCACCCACGTCATGGTCGGAAGCAACGACATTGGCAAAGCCAGGATTTATTACGACGCAACTTTTGTGGCGCTCGGCGGCGAGCCCGGTGAAACGGATGAGCGCGGTAGGCTGATCTATCGCCATAATGGCGGTCGTCTGATGGTGACGACGCCAATAAACGGACAACCCGCAACAGCGGCCAATGGCGGTACGATCGGTATTCTCGCCGACAGCCCCGACCACGTTGTGGCTTGGTATAATGCCGGTGTGTCTAATGGCGGCATCGCCATCGAGAGCCCGCCTTATGAGCGTCCCGACGGCACATTCGTTGCTTTCCTGCGCGACCCCGATGGAAACAAGTTCAGTGTAAGGTCGCTGCCGAAAAAATAACGGCATTTCGGCGACATGCGCCGAGTCGGCCCGGAGTGAACCCGCGCAAAACGGGCCGCTCCATCTTCCCTCCCTGCCCAAAATCCCCTAACCCTGTCTCATGCCCGAAACCCCGCGCCCATTTCTCGATATCACCCAATCGGTCTCTGGCCGCGCCTGGGTGGATCGTCTGGATATGGTCGCCGCCCGTAACGCGACTGCCATCAGCCAGCGCACCGGAATTTCCGACATTGTCGCGCGCATTCTTGCGGCGCGCGGCGTCGGCATAGACGAAGCGGAAATCTGGCTCGAGCCGACCATCCGCGCATTAATGCCCGATCCGTCGACGCTTACGGCGATGGACGAACTGGCCGACCGGCTCGCAAAAGCCATCACCGACAATGAATCCGTCGCCCTGTTCGGCGATTACGACGTCGATGGCGCGTGCTCCTGCGCCCTGATGCTGCGCTATCTGCGCCATTTCGGACTGGAGCCGCAGGTGCATATCCCTGACCGCATTTTTGAAGGCTACGGTCCCAATATCGGAGCGATGGACAAGCTGATCGACGCTGGCGCCAGCCTCATCATCACGCTCGATTGCGGCACCACCAGCGAAAAGCCCATCGCCCATGCGCGGGAGCGCGGCGCGGACGTGTTGGTGATCGACCATCACCTTGCCGATCATGAACTGCCCCCCGCCAATGCGCTGGTCAATCCGAACCGGCCAGACGATATTTCTGGCCTGTCCTACCTCTGCGCCGCTGGCGTCACCTTCATGGTTTTGGTCGCGGTCAACCGCGCCTTGCGTAACCGTGGCGATACCGGTCTGCCCGATCTGCTGAAGCTTCTCGATCTGGTGGCTCTGGCAACAGTTTGTGACGTTGTGCCCTTGGTCGGACTCAATCGCGCCTTCGTGTTGCGAGGTCTCGAAGTCGCCCGCAAAGGCGAAAAGCCCGGCCTTGCCGCACTTGGCCTTGCGGCCCGCATTAATGGGCCACTCAATCCCTACCATCTCGGCTTCCTCATTGGCCCCCGCATCAATGCCGGTGGACGCATTGGCGACGCGGCCATGGGCACCAAGCTCCTGGCCATGGAAGATGAACACGAATCCATGGTCATCGCCGCCCGGCTCGATGAACTCAACACCGAGCGCCAGCGCATCGAGGTCGAAGCCGTCGAAGAAGCCTGTGCCACCGCTGAAGCCGAAATCGGTTCGGGAGAGGGGCCCCCGGTTCTGGTTCTGGCGTCGGCAAAATGGCATCCCGGCGTTGTCGGCCTCGTCGCAGCCCGCCTCAAAGAGCGTTTCGAGCGGCCTAGCTTTGCCATCGCTCTCAATCCCGATGGCACCGGCACCGGATCGGGCCGTTCCGTGCCGGGTGTCGATCTCGGCTCGGCGGTCATTGAGGCTGTCGATACCGGTCTCATCCCCAAGGGCGGCGGTCATGCGATGGCGGCAGGCGTGTCCCTGCGCGATGGCGATCTCGGCCCCTTCCGCGCCTTCCTGGCCGAGAGGTTGGCAACCAGTGTTCGTGCAGCCCGCGCGGCATCTGCCCTCAAAGTCGATGCAGCCCTGACGGCACGTGGCGCGACACTGAGCCTGCTGCATGCTGTTGAAAAGGCGGGGCCATTCGGCTCTGGCAATCCTTCCCCAGTCTTTGCCTTTCCGGCCCACCGTGCCCGCTTCCCGCAGATTGTCGGCAAGGGCGGCCATATCAGCTTTTCGCTGGCCTCTGACGATGGCGCCAAGCTCAAGGCGATTGCCTTTCGTGCTGCGGGCACCGCGCTGGGCGACACGCTCATGCGCGATAATGATCAGCCTCTGCATTTTGCAGGTTCGCTGTCGCTCGATCATTATCAGGGCCGTGAACAGGTGCAGTTCCGCCTGCAGGATATCGCCCGCCCGCCGCGCTGATCCAATTTATGCATCCAAATGCCACTTCAATTCGTATTGGCAATTGAACCTGGCTTCGCCCGGTTTCACCTAACGAAACCAGCCGCTTGCATATCACTGTATCGCGGCTAAACTAGCGCGCATGGCGTCATCGGGAGGGGTGTTTCGCCCAACCCAATACGTCACTGACGCTGGAAACAGGCGGCGGGTTCAGGCCGGTCGCCTGCTATACGATTAGCAGGACCTGGCGGCGCATATGACAAAAACGGCCATAGAAAATTCCCATACCACCGCATCGCCCTGGACGCATTTCACGTCCTGGCTGGTCGACACGATTGGCTTCCGCCTGATCGGCAATCCAAAGCACGGCTCGATAACGGTCATTTTCCCAAACGGCCACACCCGTACCGTAGGGCAGGGCAATGCTGGCGAACACGCCACGCTGCGCCTCAAGAATTTCAAGGTGCTCAACGAAGCGATGCAGCGCGCCACTGTTGGTTTTGCTGCTGCCTATATGAATGGCGATATCGAGGTTGATGACCTCACCGCGCTGCTCCGCTTCTTCCTGCAGAACCGGGACATGTTCGACAACGCCAACAAGGGCTTCTTCCATCGCGCTGCGGGTGATTTGCACTACCACATCTCACGTCGCAACACGCTCGAAGGCTCAAAGAAAAACATCGCCGAGCACTACGACCTCGGCAACGATTTCTATGGCCAGTGGCTTGATCCCTCCATGACCTACTCCTCGGCGGTCTTCACCTCCGGAGATCAGAGCCTTGAGGAAGCCCAGCTCGCCAAATATCGGCGCGTCGCCGACATGGCGGGTATCAAGGAAGGCTCGTCTGTGCTCGAAATCGGCTGTGGCTGGGGCGGCTTCGCCGAAACCGTTGCGCGCGACTACAAAGCCAATCTGCGCGGCATTACCCTGTCAGCCGAACAATTGAAATTCGGCCTCGAACGCCTCAAGCGTCAGGGGCTTGATCAATATGCCCAACTCGTTTTTGAGGACTACCGGCACACCGAGGGCCAGTTCGACCATATCGGCTCCATCGAGATGATCGAGGCTGTGGGCGAAGACAATTGGCCCAGCTATTTTCAAACCGTGCATGATCGGCTGAAACCCGGCGGCACCGCTGCCATTCAGGCCATCACCATCAAGGAAGAAGATTTCGACCACTATCGCGCCGGGCCGGACTTCATCCAGCGCTATATCTTCCCCGGCGGCATGCTGCTGACGAAGACAGTGATGAAGGAATTCGGCGAGCGTTACGGTCTGGTGCTGGAAAATGTCGAAACTTTCGGCCTGTCCTATGCCCGCACTCTGCGCCTCTGGCGCGAACGCTTCCTCGAACGCTGGCCCATGATCGCGCCCCTTGGCTATGACGAGCACTTCAAGCGCAAATGGGTCTATTACCTATCCTATTGCGAAGCAGGCTTCACCGAAGGCTCCATCGACGTAGGCATCTATCAGTATCGCCGCCCGGAATAGGGGCCCTGTCGCTTTAGTCTCGTCTCTGCTTTAGCCACACACGCCGCGCTACCCTCGGGCTTGACCCGAGGGCCAGCATCGCTTCACACAGCGTTGGTGATAGCGATAAAAGTCCCCCCATCCCGAAACACAAAATCATAACATGACTTGACCGCTCACCTTACCACGGCTAGGGGAACGGACATTGCACAAACCTGATGGTCCAAGCCATGTTTCGCACCGCTGCGCTCGCCTTCTCGCTTCTCGCCTCTACTGCAATTCCGGCCTTCGCCTGGACCTATACCGGCGGCGACGGTGGAACCGTAACGCTGGACGAAGCGCCAGTGCGGATCATTGCCAGCCAAGACGCAGCCGCCGGCCTGATTCCACTGGGCATCCGCCCTGTCGGCATCTATGCCGATAGCAATGTTGCCGATGCCAAGGCCCTGCAGGGCCTCGACCTCACTGGTATCGAAATCATCGGTCAGGCCTGGGGCGAAGTGGACATCGAAAAGGCTGCAGCTTTGCAGCCCGATCTGATCATTGCTGAATACTGGCCGCTGGAAACCGTCTGGAGCGGTGGTCCCGACGTCAATGCGGCCCTGAGCGCCCTCGCGCCGATAACCGGCCCGGAGCAGGGGGCCTCCATTCTCACGCTGATCGAGGATTACGAAGCCCTCGCCGAAGAGCTTGGCGCTGATCTGAGCCAGCCCGAAATTGCTACGAGCAAGGCGACGTTTGAAACATCTCTCGCAGCCTTCAAGGCCGCCGTCGCCGCCAAGCCGGGCCTCACTGCCATGGCCGTATGGCCAGGTAATGACGCGCTCTATGTTGGCGCCGTTCCCGGCGCGTCCGAACTGATGGACTTCCGCAATTGGGGCCTCAACATTATCGACCCCGAAGTGGCCGATGATCGCGGCTATTGGGAAACCCTCTCCTGGGAAGTGGTCGACAAATACCAGCCCGACCTCATCATGGTCGACAACCGTTCCGAAGCCGCCATGGCAACTGCTCTTGCGCAGCCGACATGGACGCTGATGAAAGCCGCCGAAGCCGGGCAGGTTACCGACTGGCCCGCCTTCTGGCTGCGCAATTATGCGGCTTATGCCGGTGCACTCGACAAGCTGACGGCGGCAATCGACGCTGCTGACGCCGATCTCACACCCTGATCGTCAATGACGGTTCCGGTTTCGGATAGGCAAAACAAGGCGACCCGGCTTACGCTGGGTCTAGTCCTTCTATGCCTTGCTTTGGTGGCCATCGCTTTGCTGTCGCTCACCACGGGCGCACGCGCAATCCCGCCAGAAGCGGTGTGGCAGGCGCTCACCGCCTATGATGCGTCCAGCACCGAGCACCGCATCATCTGGGATCTTCGCCTGCCGCGCACCATAACCGGCATTCTGGTCGGTTCGGCTTTGGGCCTGTCTGGGGCCGTCTTGCAAGGCGCAACGCGAAATCCGCTCGCCGATCCATCTATTCTCGGCATCAATGCCGGTGCGGCCATGGCTGTCGTGCTCGGCGTCGCCTTTTTCGGCATGACGCAATTGTCCACCTATGTCTGGCTTGCCTTCATTGGGGCAGGGGCGGCCATGCTGATCGTCTATTTCGTGGCGTCGCTCGGTCGTGAAGGCGCAACGCCGATCAAACTTGCGCTGGCGGGCGCCGCCATCTCTGCCGTGCTGCAATCGGTCATCAATGCCATTCTGCTCACCAGCCCACGCACTCTCGATGAGGTGCGCTTCTGGCAGGTCGGCTCGCTTGCCGGACGCAATATCGACATCGTGCTGCAAGTCGCCCCCTTCCTCGCTGTCGGTGTTGTTCTGGCGCTCGCCTCCGCCCGCCTGCTGGATGGCCTTTCCATGGGCGACGATGTGGCCAAGGCCCTTGGCCAGCGCATTGGCCTGTCGCGTGGGCTTGCAGGCCTCGCTGCCGTTATCCTGGCCGGGAGCGCCACTGCTGCCGCTGGGCCCATCGCCTTTGTGGGCCTCACCGTGCCCCATGTCGCCCGCGCCATCACCGGCCCGTCCTATCGCTGGATATTGCCCTATTCCATGCTGATGGCGCCGATCCTGCTTCTCGGTTCCGACATTGTCGGTCGCGTCATCTCTCCGCCGGGTGAAGTGCAGGTGGGCATCGTCACTGCCTTTATCGGCGCGCCATTCTTCATCGCCCTTGTGCGTCGTCGCAAACTGGCCGCTCTATGACCTTCGCTCTCGACACCAGCCAGATTACCCAAACACGCGCTCGCGCTGCCAGTCGCCGACGCACTGTGTCGCTCGGGCTGGTCGCCGCCCTTGTCGCCGCATTCGCGCTGGCGCTCTATCTGGGCGATTATCCCGTCCCGGTCGAAGGCGTCATCCAATCGCTGCTGTCGCCCCTCACGGGCCTCACCGATCGTGGCGTCGATTTCATCGTCTTGCAGGTGCGTCTGCCGCGCGCCGTTCTGGCGGTGCTGTCCGGCGCGCCCTTCGCGCTGGCCGGAATCATTTTCCAAACTCTTCTGCGTAACCCATTGGCCAGCCCCGATATTATCGGCATCGCCCACGGCGCCAGCGCCTCGGCGGTGTTCTGCATCATCATCCTCGGCTGGTCTGGTCTGGCCGTATCTTTCGGTGCCTTTGCCGGAGCCGTTCTGACCGCCATCGCCATCTATTTGCTCGCCTGGCGCAATGGCGTCACCGCCTACCGTGTGGTGCTGATCGGCATTGGCATGGCCGCCATGCTGGCCGCTGTCATTTCCTATCTCTTCACCCGCGCGCGCCTGACTGAAGTGCAGCAGGCAATGGCCTGGCTTGTGGGAAGCCTCAATGCCTCGCGCCCGGGCGATTCCATCGTGCTCGGCGCCGCCTTGCTGGTGCTCATTCCTGCAATGGCGGCTTTGCTGCGCGGGCTCGACGCCATGGAGCTGGGCGATGATACCGCCCGCTCGCTGGGGGCAAAGGTCGAGTTTACCCGCCTCGGCCTTATGCTGGTCGCCGTGGGCTTTGCCGCCTTTGCGACGGCAGCAGTCGGCCCGGTCGGTTTCGTCGCCTTTGTGTCCGGGCCTCTGGCGCGCGCCATGCTCAAGGGGGCAGGGCGGGGTTTCCCTCAGGCGGCTCTTGTCGGCGCGCTTGTCATGCTGGTGTCGGATCTGATCGCCCAGCATATGTTGCCCACCACACAATTGCCCGTCGGCGTCGTTACAGGTGCCTGTGGGGCACTATTCCTGATATGGCTGTTGATGGCCTCGGGCCGGTCTGGCCGCGTAAACTGATCGGAGTGCCGCTTATGTCTGCAAATCATCAGCTTCTCGCTGCCGGTCTCGATCTTGGCTATGGCGACCGCAAGATCGTTTCTGCCCTCGATCTTACGGTGCCGGCGGGAAAGCTCACGGTCATCGTCGGAGCCAATGCCTGCGGCAAGTCCACCCTGTTGCGCGGTCTGGCCCGTCTGCTGACACCAACACGCGGCGCTGTGTATCTCGATGGCAAGCCGATCCACCAGATGCCGACGCGCGACGTCGCCACAGTTCTTGGCGTGCTGCCACAGAGCCCCATTGCGCCCGATGCGATCACCGTCACCGATCTGGTTGGCCGTGGCCGCTATCCGCATCAGGGCTGGTTCCGCCGCTGGACACCAGAGGACGACGCTGCCGTCGCCCAGGCGCTCAAAGCGACCGACACGCTAGAACTGGCCGACCGGCCGGTCGACGAACTCTCCGGCGGCCAGCGCCAGCGCGTTTGGATCGCCATGGCTCTGGCGCAGGAAACCGATCTGCTGCTGCTCGACGAGCCGACCACCTTCCTCGATATAAACCATCAGGTCGAAGTGCTCGACCTGCTGACCGATCTGGTCAAGAACAGTGGCCGCACCGTCGTTGTCGTGCTCCACGATCTCAACCTTGCCTGCCGTTATGCCGACCATATCGTTGCCATGAAATCGGGCTCCATTATCACCGAAGGCCGGCCCGTCGATGTCATCACCGAAAAGGTTGTCAAAGACGTCTTTGGCATGACGTCCCGCATCGTCGTCGATCCGGTGTCGGACACGCCGATGATCGTGCCGATCGGCCGCCATCACGTCGAAAAAATACCCGCCTGACCTACACTTTAGGCCGATTTGACAAAGTGCAGGATATGGCCATGATGGCCGCCATGAACCGCATTATTGTCTTCGTCGCTTCAGTTCAGGGTCGTCGCCTCAAGCAAGGCTGATTGCCTGGTGTCACTACCTGCCCAAAGGGCAAGAGCGGCACCAGGATAGCACCAACCTATCTCTCAAATTGATGCAGTTTTCGCCGCTCATGCTCACGCATGGCGGGCATTTCTGCACGCATGATGAAGCCTGAACAATGACTTTCAAATATTCCGTCACCCTCCCGATCACCGGCAGCCACAAGCTTTCGCGCTTTAAGGCATGGGCTGAGCAGAACGTGCCGCAGATGCGCTACAACCTGCCGCCGCAGACACCGATCAAGACCGAAACCATGACCATTCGCCTGTCCTCGCTCGATGACCGCAAAGCGCTCATGGAAGCCTTTGCCCGCGCCTCAAACCTCTGACGACAAGGAGAGACAAAATGCCTGCCCTTAGGTTCTGCCGCTCCTGCGCGGGACCACGCCCCCGTGCGGCGCGCCGTTGCCCCTGGTGTCTGCGCAACTACGAGGCGCCGGGTGTAACGCCCGAACACTTGTTTGCCGTCTACGACCGGCCCGGCGCACCGGACCGCCTGTCGCCAGCAAAGGAGCTGACTGCCAAATGACAACCATTTCCTTGCAGGATTGGATGCCGTCGCCCGATATTGTTGTCGGCGAAAAAGAGCATAAGCGGCTCACAGTGGCGGCCTTGACCGATATAGGTCATGACACCGACACCACCGACTTCCTGCTTTATGAGCTGGATCGGGCGCGGATTGTCGCTGACGCAACCCTGCCGCCCGATGTGGTGCGTCTGGGCAGTGTGGTGCGTTATCGCCCCATTCCGGGCGATGAACGGGTGATCAAACTGGTTCTGCCGGAGGCAGCAGGCGAGGAGCAGGCCTATCGCCTTTCTGTAACATCGTCCCATGGCGCAGCCCTGCTTGGGCTGCGTCCTGACGATGTCATGTCATGGACCGACCCGGGCGGCACTGCCCATCGGCTCAAGGTCTTGCGCGTTGCCAACAATCCGCCTGAAGGCAGCCCCGGTCTGGGCGCTGCTTGATCGATCACATTAGCCGATCAACTTTGCCGCTGGGCGGAACCGCGCCTCTCCTGTTGCATTGCTTGCATCAAACAGGAGAGGCCAAAAAATGAATCTGATCTGGACAAATCTCACGCTGCCGCAGCGCCGCGCACTCGCCATTCTGCTGCAGGAAGGCCCATGCCCCTTGCCGACGGAGCTGGGTGAGCAACTGCTCAATCTCGGTCTTGCCGAGCGCGCCGACGGCCCGGTGTTTTGCATCAGCGCCTTGGGAACAACAATTCAGCCGGAAACACTGCATTAGTTTTAAGAGCCATTTGGCTCAAACTTTCGCCGAGTTTCGCAACTAACGCCCTCAAAGATCGAGCGCTATCCGGCGCCCGATCTTTTTGATTTGTCGCGGCAAAAGCCGCAGTTTCAGCTTACCAGCTGCCGGTATTCGGCATCGAAGCCCAAGGCTCCTGCGGCTCCAGATGGCCGTCCTGAATCAGTTCAATGGAAATGCCATCCGGCGATTTTACGAAAGCCATATGACCGTCGCGCGGCGGGCGGTTGATCACGACGCCCATATCCTGCAGATGCTGGCACAGGGCATAGATGTCCTGAACGCGATAGGCGAGATGGCCGAAATTCCGTCCGCCCGTATAGGTTTCCGGGTCCCAGTTATAGGTGAGTTCGACTTCGCCACCTTCATCGCCGGGCGCTTTCAGGAAAATGAGCGTGAAGCGTCCCTTTTCGCTTTCGCGGCGGCGCACTTCCTCAAGCCCCAGCCCTTCGCAGTAGAATCGGAGGCTTTCCTCGATATTGGTGACGCGCACCATCGTATGCAGATATTTCAAGGCATCCTCCTTAACTGATATTGCGGTCTCAGGCCTAACAACCGCATCCGCGCCCCGCAATCCCTGCAAATTCAACAAGTCGGTAAAATTGCAATATCTTCTTAACTTTTGGCATTGAATCGGCCAGACTGATTTGATCTTGTGTTGAGTACCCGCAAGCGGCGGGCGTGTAAGAGGGCGTTGGGGCTATGGGGGTCAAGATCAACGGCGAGGACGGGAACTCCGTCAGCCTGTCGGAGACGGGTGAAAGCAGACGCGATCAGAGCGCGTCCGTTGATCAGCACAATTCCGTCGACGTTATCGAAGTCACCGGCACGATCAAATGGTTCGATGCTGGCAAGGGCTTTGGCTTCATCGTTCCCGATAATGGTATGGCCGACGTGCTGCTGCATGTCACGTGCCTGCGCCGCGATGGCTACCAGACGGCCTATGAAGGCGCGCGCATCGTTGTCGAGGCGCTGAACCGCCCCGGTGGTCTGCAAGCGTTCCGCATCGTCTCCATGGATGAAACTACTGCTCTTCACCCATCGCAGATGCCAGCCGCACGCACGCATGTGGTGGTCGAGGCAACCTCGGGCATGGTTCGGCTCGAAGTGAAATGGTTCAATCGCATTCGCGGTTTTGGGTTCCTCTCAGAGGGTGAAGGCTCGCCTGACATCTTCGTCCATATGGAAACGCTGCGCCGTTTTGGCATCACCGAATTGCGCCCCGGACAGTTTGTTCTGGTCCGCTACGGAAATGGGCCTAAGGGCCTTATGGTCGCCGAAATTCGTCCAGATGGTTGGGGCGACGCTCCGTCTTCGCACTGACCATTCATGAAAGGCCTCCTGGCCGTGTTCAACGTTAACAGTCTGCTCCCCAATTCCCCCCGGATGCTAAAGTCTGCACGCTATTTTGCTGCCATTGGCACCGTCATAGCGATGAGTGTGCCGCTCGCCGCCATTGCCGATGAATCGCAGCTTGTGATCAAGTCGGAGTCGGGTGAGCACACATTCACGGTGGATGTTGTGGACACAAACGAAAGCCGCGCCAAGGGCCTGATGTTTGTCGAGGAACTGGCGCCAGACGCTGGAATGTTGTTTGATTTCAAGGCGGAACGTCAGGTGGCGTTCTGGATGAAGAACACCCTCATTCCGCTTGATATGCTGTTCATCAAGGCCGATGGCACGATCAGCAACATCCACGTCAACGCCATCCCCCATGACGAGACCTCAATTCCGTCAGACGGGCCGGTTCAGTATGTACTGGAAATTCCCGGCGGCCGCTCAGCCGAGCTTGGCATTGAAGCTGGCGATACTATCGAACACGATAGAATCAAATAAATTCAGCACCTTAGAGGCGGGTGACGACCATGCAGTCGATCACCGCCCAAAGGTGCAGGCTCGCCCCCGCCACGACGAAAACATGCCATAAGGCATTCTGGAATTTGAGCTTTTCCCACAGGTGGAAAACAATCCCCGCCGAATAAGTCAGTCCGCCTGCCAGCAACAGCCAGAGGGTTGAAGCCGGCAGGGCCTGACCAAGGGACTGGAACACCAGAACCCCGCTCCAGCCAATCGCCAGATAAAGCACGATGGCGATGCGTCCAAACCGTTGCGGCACGATCAGCTTGAGCGCCACCCCGACAAGCGAAGCGCCCCAGACCAGGCTCATCATGTTCACACCCGTCGGTGTGCCGCCGAGCACAGCGAGGAAAGGCGTGTAAGAGCCCGCGATGAAGAGGAAAATCGCCGCCTGATCCAGTCGAGCCAGATAGCGCTTGATCGGCGAATTTGGGTAGAGATTGTAGGCCAGCGAGACGCCGAGAACCACAACCAGCGTCGCTACATAAACCAGCAGCGCCGGAAATTTCTCAGGCGCGGTATGCATAAGCGAGAGTGTGAGCAGGATTGAACCGGCCGCAATGGCAACGACCAGACCGACGATATGCACCGCCGTATCCGCAATCATTTCGCCCACGGAATATGCCCGGCGCTCGCCGTTTGATTGCTGGTTTTGTGCCTGTATTGCGCTGGTCATCATCCACACTCCATGCCCCCATCGTGTGGCCGTGATGTGACCAGAATCTTTCCAGCGCATGACATTTGCGCCGCATCGTAAAGCGCCACGCAACTTTCCTGGTGAACAAGTGCTTGCCGCATTTCTCTGGGGCTTGACGGGTAACGCTGGTGTTACTTTAAGCGGGCCATGACACGGAAAGCCAAACCACCTATCGCGCTATACTCTGCTCTTGCGGACGCAACCCGTTGCAAGATCATCGCAATTCTGGCCGATGGACCTATCCCGGTCCACAAGCTGGCCGATGCGTTCTCAATCAGCCGCCCGGCGATTTCCCGCCATCTGCGCGTGCTGAAAGAGGCCGGTTTGGTGGTGGAGGTCAAGAAGGGGCGCGAGAACCTCTATACGTTCCGGGCCAGAAAACTCGATAAGGCGGTGGACTGGCTGAACACTTTCCTGTCTTCGGATAGGGCCATGGAAGACGATCTTCCAGAAAGTATTGGCCCGGCGCCGGTTCCCGCCATGCCTCAGCCTGCGCCTGAGCCACCGGTAGAAGAGAAGGTTGCCGCTGTCACCGAGGCTGCAGGCCAGACACTGATGCAGGAAAAACCAAAGCCTCGCGCTCCAAAGAAAGACGCTCAACAGCCACAACCGGCTGTCGATCCGCTTTCGCAGATGGGCTTCGATTTTTAGAGCAGCGGTGCGGGCAGGGGCCGTATCAGCGGGACGTGCTGCGGCGCATCGTCGAATGTCGATGAGATCGCTCTCTCGAAATCAGCAGCGCTCCACATGATCTGCGAAGGTGATAGGCGCGCTTCGACCGCGCCGAGAGCCGCTCGGGCACCAAGTGCAAAGGGACGGACGGGCCTGCCCAGCAGAGCGGAGGCAGCCTGAGCTGCGGCAATATCCTTGCGCTGATCGCCAATATACCAGATGACGTCGGTGCTGCGCAGATCGCGCCCGATCGTCTTCAGCGCGGTCAGCAGAGAATCGGGCCACGGTTTGCCGCGCGCCACATCCTCACGAAAAACCGTTGTGCTGAAATATTTGCGCAATCCAAAGGTATCGAGCACCTCGTGCCCATACCCACGGCCGAGACCATTGCTGACCACGCCCATTGCCACGCCTTCATCGCGCAGACGTTCGAGAACGCTGCGCATGGTTTCGCAAGGTTCGAGCATCTGCTCGACTGATTTGCGGCGCACTTTGTGAATGGCTTTGTGCACAAGAAGCTTGGGCTTCCGCTCTGCTGCGCTCTTGCGGCGCATCAGCCGGAAACGAGCCGCCAGCCGACCTCCCCGGTGAGAACAATCGTCCAGGAATTCCAGCATTTGCAGCACCCGCGGATTGACGTGGTGCACCAATGTCCCGTCGAGATCGAAGAGCACGATGGTGGGTCGGGTTGCGTTTTCAGCCAGTGGATCAGTCCCCGTTTGTGGCGACAAAGTGGCCCAATTTGATGTCGAGGGCAACCCAAAATGGTAAATCAGGCGCTAAGGCGGCGCCTCTCTCGGCGGCACATGGGCCCTTTATCCACACCGCCAGGGGGCCGGCCCATGCCGTTTTCAGGCGGTGCACGAATGCTATGTTTGAGTTCCGCTGACCTGTTTGCAGGGAGTGGCCTTCACGACAAAATGTTGTAAAGGAGTGCCGTTGCGGTCCCGTAGCTCAGCTGGATAGAGCAGCAGCCTTCTAAGCTGTTGGTCAGAGGTTCGAATCCTCTCGGGATCGCCAGCCCCCTGGATGGTGTTGTCCTAGCGCAGCATTGCCTGCAATTCCTGCTGCACCAGCAATAGGGGCCGCAGATAAAGCCTTTTCAACTCTTCAAGTTCGTCCTGAGTCGCTGAAACACCAATATTGAGAGCAGCGACAACCTGCCTACGCGCGTTGAGCAATGGAACGGCAATGGAGCGAAGGCCCAGTTCCACCTCCTGATCGATCAGCGCAAATCCCTGTTCACGGACGGCTGACAATTCATCCATAAGCGCGCCGATGTCCGTTTTCGTAAACCGGGTGCGCGATAATCGATCCGCGCTCTCCAGCAGCGCTTGCGCATCCGGCACAGGCAAAGCGGCCAACATCACGCGACCCATTGACGTGCAGAAGGCAGGCAGGCGGGAGCCGGGCATTAGGGCAATGGACATCACCTTACGCTGCGCGGCGCGCGCCACATAAACGATCTCGTCCCCATCCAGAATCGACACCGATGAGCTTTCGCCCAATGTGTCCGAAAGCCGGTCAAGCAGCGGCTGCACCAGTTGAGGCAGCGGCATGGTGGCCAGACAGGCCGTCCCCAACCGCAAGATGCGCGGCGTAAGTGTGAAATATTTTCCATCGTAATCAGCATAACCGAGATGCGACAGCGTCAGCAGGCAGCGTCGTGCGGTCGCTCGATCCAGTCCCGAGGCGGCAGACACTTCGGCAATCGACTGCCTTGGCCGTTCGGCGGTGAAGGTCTCAATGGCCAGCAGCCCCTTGGCCAGCCCACCCATAATATCGCGTTCCAAAGCGCCATCCCAATTGTGCGATATGTCAACAAATGCAGCATATCGCACAATTGGAGTTGCCCACAATGGTGGCACAGACATAATCGACTCCCAAAACGACCCAGTCCTTTTGGGAGAAACATCATGGACAAGACGATCCGCACGCTCGCGGACGCGGTCGCCAATATCGAGGACGGCATGACCGTCATGATCGGCGGCTTTGGCGGCTCCGGCGCGCCTATCGAACTCATCCACGCGCTGATCGACCGTTTCAAAGCGACAGGCAGCCCGAAAAACCTCACGCTGATCAACAACAATGCCGGCAATGGCCGCATTGGTCTGGCGGCGATGATCGACGCCGGTATGGTCGCCAAAATGATCTGCTCCTTCCCGCGTTCCGCCGATCCGCGCGCCTTTACCGAGAAATATCTGGCCGGTGAAATCGCGCTCGAAATCGTGCCCCAAGGCACTCTGGCCGAACGCATCCGCGCTGGCGGCGCCGGCATCCCCGCTTTTTACACCCCCGCCAGCTACGGCACCGATGTCGCCAAGGGCAAGCCGGTCGCCGAGTTCGACGGCAAGCATTATGTGCAGGAGCGCTGGCTCAAGGCCGACGTCGCCATCATCAAGGCCGAACTGGCCGATACGTTGGGCAATCTGACCTATCGCAAGGCCGCGCGCAATTTCTCGCCGCTGATGGCCGCTGCTGCAAAACTCACCATCGTGCAGGCGACAAAAATTGTCGCCCCCGGCGAGATTGACCCCGAACACGTCATCACCCCCGGCATTTTCGTCAATCGCGTTATCGAAGTTGCCGATGCGAAGCAGGAAGAAGCGCTGATGCGCGAAGGAGTGGCCTACGCATGACCCGCAAACTCTCCAACGCCCAGATCGCCTGGCGCGCCGCGCAGGACATCGAAGATGGTGCCTACGTCAATCTTGGCATCGGCTTCCCCGAAATGGTCGCCAAATTCCAGCCACCGGGCAAACAGGCCATTTTCCACACCGAAAACGGCGTGCTGAACTTCGGAGAAGCCCCGCCCGAAGGTGAGGAAGACTGGGACCTGATCAATGCCGGCAAAAAGGCGATCACCCTCCGCCCCGGCGCGGCCTTTTTCCACCACGCCGACAGCTTCGCCATGGTCCGCGGCGGCCATCTCGATGTAGCAATCCTTGGCACGTATGAAGTCGCCGAAAATGGCGATCTCGCCAATTGGTCCACCGGCCCTAAGGGTGTGCCTGCCGTCGGCGGCGCGATGGATCTGGTCCATGGCGCCAAGCGTGTCGCCGTCATCACCGATCACGTCACCAAGGACGGCAAGCCCAAGCTCGTTAAACGCTGCACCCTGCCGCTGACCGGTGTTGGTTGCGTTACGCGTATCTATACCAGCCTGGCGGTCCTGGACATCGAAGATGAACGCTTTGTGCTTCGCGAAAAACTGCCCGGCATGAGCGTAGCCGAGTTGCAGGCCGTCACCGGCGCCGAACTCGTTCTACCCGACCATATCGGCGATCTCGTCGCCCCGGAGCTATAACATGACCGAAGCCTTTATCTGCGCCTATAAGCGTACGCCCATCGGTCGCTTCGGCGGCGCGCTGTCCTCGGTCCGCCCCGACGACCTCGGCGCCATCCCGCTCAAGGCGCTGATGGCAGAACACGCCAATGTCGATTGGGACGCTGTCGACGAGGTAATCTTCGGCAATGCCAATCAGGCGGGCGAGGATAATCGCAATGTCGCACGCATGAGTCTTTTGCTGGCCGGCCTGCCGGTGGGCGTGCCGGGCACCACCATGAACAGGCTCTGCGGCTCGGGCATGGATGCGGTGATTACAGCAGCCCGAGCCATCATGGCGGGCGAGGCAGAGCTGATCATTGCGGGCGGCACCGAGAGCATGTCGCGTGCGCCTTTCGTTCTGCCGAAGGCTGACAGCGCCTTCTCGCGCAATGCCGAGATTTACGACACCACCATCGGCTGGCGCTTCGTCAATCCGGCAATGAAGGCGCAATATGGCGTCGATTCCATGCCCGAAACTGGCGAGAACGTCGCTCAAGAGTTCGGCGTGTCCCGCGAAGCACAGGACGCCTTTGCCGTTCGCAGTCAGGATAAAGCCGTCGCCGCGCAGCAGAATGGCCGTCTGGCGCAGGAAATCGTGCCGGTCAGCATTACGCAGAAAAAGGGCGATCCAATTATTGTCGACAAGGATGAGCATCCCCGCGCTGGCACCAGCATGGAAACACTGGCTAAGCTCCGTCCGCTCTTTCCCAACGGAACGGTGACCGCGGGCAATGCCTCCGGCGTAAACGATGGCGCGGCAGCATTGGTCATCGCTTCAGAAGCGGCGGCCAAGAAATATGGCCTCACACCCATCGCCCGCATTCTGGGGGGCGCAACAACAGGCGTCCCGCCCCGCATCATGGGCATCGGCCCGGCCCCGGCCAGCAAAAAGCTGATGGCTCGGCTTGGGCTTGGTCAGGCCGATTTCGATGTGTTCGAGCTCAATGAGGCCTTTGCCAGCCAGGGCATCGCCGTCCTGCGCGATCTTGGCATTGCCGAGGACGATCCGCGCGTGAATCCCAATGGCGGTGCCATCGCGCTCGGCCATCCACTCGGCATGTCCGGCGCACGTATCACCGGCACGGCAGCGCTGGAACTTAGCCTCAATGGCCAGAAGCGTGCCCTGGCCACAATGTGCATCGGCGTAGGGCAGGGCATCGCCGTGGCGCTGGAACGGGTCTGAGTGAACGCTTTGGAAAGTGCCCCTGACCTCACCGCCAGGGGACACTTCACTTAAGCCTCATCAAGTCGCCCTAAAACTTTCAAAAACACCGGGCTTCCCTCGGGCTTGACCCGAGGGCCAGTGCGGGAGCCACCAGCATTTGGGCGTAGGCGAGTGCCCCTCGGGTCGAGCCCGAGGGAAGCCCCGTCGATGGGATAAAGAGCGCCCAAAACCAGCACTCCCCCTTTTCAGAAGGAGCATGGGCGCGGAAAACCTACACCTGACCCCAGATCGCCTCGGCCGTCTTCACCACGAGATCGAGCTTGCGCCGCTGATCGTCCATCGTCAGGTCATTGCCCTCTTCGGTCGAGGCAAAGCCGCACTGTGGTGCAATTCCCAATTGCCCGAGATCGGCATATTTGCTGGCCGCGTCGAACTTGCGCTTGAGGTCGTCGAGATCTTCTAGCTCCGGCGTCTTCGTGGTGATGAAGCCGGGCAGCACGCGCTTCTTGCCCTTCGGCAAGAGGCGTAGCGGCTCAAGCCCACCGGCGCGGTCGGTGTCATATTCCATGAAATAGATATCGACATCGGTCTGGTTGAAGATCGCATCCGCCGCCGGGTCATAAGCGCCTTCGGCCACCCAGGTGGATTTGAAATTACCGCGGCACATATGCATGCCGATCAGCATGTCCTCGGGCCGGTCGACAATCGCGTCATGCATCATCTTGGCATAGCGGCCAATCAGCCAATCGGGGTCCTCGCCCTTCGCCTTGCGCTCGGCGCGGATTTTTGGGTCGCAGAGATAGGCGAAGAAAATATCGTCCATCTGCAGATAGCGGCACCCGGCATCGTAAAACGCCTTTACGGCGTCCTTATAAGTCGCGGTGATCGCCTCGAAATAGGCTTCGGCATCATGCTTGTATTCACCCACGGCAATATCGTCGTCGGCAATGCGGAAGTGGATGGCGCTTGGGCCGGGGATAGAGATTTTCGGCGTTACCTTGGTATTGGCGGCGACGAACTTGAAATGCTCCAGCATCGGATGATCGGCAGGGAAGCTGAGCTTGTCGGTGATCACCGGCACGTCCTGCTTGGTGTGGACACCGTGAAACTGGATGCCGCCGCCTTCGCGCTGGATGATGTCGAGCCCGTTGAGCATGCCCATGAAATCGAAATGCCACCAGGCGCGACGGAATTCGCCGTCGGTCACGGCCTTAAGACCAGCATCTTCCTGCATCTTGATGACGTCCACGATGGCCGCATCCTCGATGGCCCGGATTTCGTCCTCACCCATCCTGCCTTCGGCGCGCGCTTTGCGGGCAGTTTTGATGGAATCGGGGCGCAGAAACGAGCCGACGACATCGGCGTGATAGGGGGGCTTGGCGACAGTCATGGAAAGCGATCCTCCTTATTGGTGAGGCACTGATACCCAGTCCAAAAGTCTTGGCAATCACATTCTTGCATAATGTATACAACTCGTATTCATTGTGCGGCGAGGACCTGTGAGGAGGAACGAAAATGACTGGCCCCGCCTTTCCGCTGAATGCCTGGTATGCCGCCGCTTACGATGTTGAGGTGAAGCGCGAACTCCTGCCGCGTACCATCTGCAACAAGCCCGTCGTTCTATACAGAAAGCAGGATGGCTCGGCGGCTGCGCTGGCTGATGCGTGCTGGCATCGGCTTCTGCCGCTCTCCATGGGTGAGCTGCATGGCGACAATGTCATCTGCGGCTATCACGGCCTCGAATTCGACGACACAGGCCGATGTGTATACATGCCGTCTCAGGACACGATAAATCCCTCGGCCTGTGTGAAATCCTATCCGCTGGTCGAGCGCCACCGATTCATCTGGATCTGGATGGGCGACCCGGCCCTGGCCGATCCGGCTCTGGTTCCGGATCTGCATTGGAACCAGCACCCCGAATGGGCCGCAGACGGCAAATACATCCACGTTAATTGCGATTACCGGCTCGTGGTCGATAACTTGATGGACCTGACGCACGAAACCTATGTGCATGGCTCCTCTATCGGTAACCGTGCGGTAGCCGAAGCGCCCTTCGAGGCAACTCATACCGACAGCACGGCCACCATTACGCGCTGGATGATCGATATCGACGCGCCGCCCTTCTGGCGCGGTCAGCTCGGCAAGCAAGGCAATGTCGATCGCTGGCAGATCATCAATTTTCAGGCGCCCTCCACCATCGCCATCGATGTGGGCGTTGCGCCCACCGGCACCGGTGCGCCCGAGGGGGATCGCAGCCAGGGCGTCAATGGCTTCGTGCTCAACACCATGACGCCCGAAACCGACAAATCCTGCCACTATTTCTGGGCCTTTGCCCGCAATTACAAAATCGATGAACAGGCTCGCACCCACAATCTGCGCGAAGGCGTCTCCTCGATTTTCCGCGAAGACGAGCACATTCTGGAAGCCCAGCAAAAGGCCATCGACGCCAATCCTGATCACGTCATCTATAATCTCAATATCGATGCGGGCTCGATGTGGGCACGGCGGCTGATCGACCGGATGATCAATGAGGAAAATTCCATGCAGCAACAGGCCGCCGAATGATGGAGAAACCCGACCGCGCCATGCAATCCCAACGCGCGCTGATGGGCGTGCGCGATCTGGTGATTTCCGGCGAAATCCGCGCCGGTTCGCGCCTGTCCGAGGTCGCGCTGGCAGAAAAGCTCGGCATTTCCCGCACCCCGCTTCGCGCGGCGCTGGCGCGGCTGGAGCAGGAAGGCCTGGTCGAGACCATTCCCTCGGGCGGCTATGCCGTCCGCAGCTTCACCCGAGAAGATGTCATCGATGCCATCGAACTGCGCGGTGTCCTCGAAGGCACTGCCTTGCGCCTCGCCGCCGAGCGCGGCGTGGCTCCGGCCCGCATGGGCGAGCTGCACAGGCTGCTGGTAGAACTCGACCACGCACAGCAGGGCGAAGTCGAGGCTATGGATTTCGACCGCTATGTCGAACTCAATGCCACCTTCCACGAAAAGCTCTGGGGTCTGGCCAGCGAAACCATCCGCCGCGAAATCGAACGCATCACCAGCCGCCCCTTCGCTTCGCCCAGCGCCTTCCTGCACAAACAGGCCGACGTCATGGCCTTCCGCCGCACGCTGTATGGCGCTCAGGCGCAGCACAAGGCCATGGTCAATGCCATCGAACTGCGCGAAGGCGCGAGAGCTGAAGCGCTGGCCCGCGAACATGCGCGGCTGGCACGGCAGAATTTGGAATTCGTTCTGGACGAGGACCGCAGCCTGATCCGCCGCGTCCCGGCGCTTTCGCTGGTTGTGGGGTAGGGCGGTGAGCCTGACTCGCCACGACACAGATCGTCACCCTCGGGCTTGACCCGTGGGCTCTCCTACAAAGGCCTGTGCCGGGCCGAAACCTCTTGGCTCTATCGCCTCCCTCCCCCTTGAGGGGAGGGATTGAGGGTGGGGGTTCTGAACTATCCGGGAATCCGTTGGGACATGGGTGTGTGCTGAACCTGCAGCCCGCCCCTTCAATGGGGACGGAGAGCAAGAGCCGAGGCCCCCGTGCCTGCCGATGAGCACAAAGTGAAACACTGCCCCTCGCGGGAGAGGGGGCCAAGCTGCCGCACAAAACTGGGAGGAAAACCAAATGCGCAACCGTGTCGAATGGCGCGATGCTACCGTCGCCGACATCAGCATCATCGCCGACGATGTCCGCCACATCACCTTTGCCGTCGACGGCGCCGTGCCGCGCTTCGATCCGGGCTCGCACAGCAATTTTCGCGTCGAAATCAACGGCCAGCCCGCAACGCGCACCTACACCATCATCCCCGCCCCGCCAGGCCACATCGCCGTTGCCGTAAAACTCCATCCCCAAAGCCGGGGCGGCTCCCGCTATATGTGGAGCCTCGAAAAAGGCCAGCCCATGCGCCTCACCCTGCCGGAAAACCGCTTCGAGCTGAGCTGGCGCGCCCCGCATTATCTGCTGCTTGCCGGCGGCATTGGAATCACGCCCATTTACGGGATGGCCAAAGCCCTCAAGGCGCGGGGCGCATCGCTCCGTGTCGTTTATGGCGCGCGCTCCCGTGGCCTCATGGCCTTCGCTGACGAACTGACCGCGCTACTCGGCGGCGATCTGGTGCTACGCGACAATTCAGCCGGCGAGTTTATCGATCTCGCCGCCGAATTCGCCGCTCTGGCGCCCGATGCGGAATGCTATCTCTGCGGCCCCCTCGGTATGCTTGAGGCGGCCAAGGTCGCATGGGCAGCATCCGGACGACCCATCAGCCGCCTCCGCTACGAGGTCTTTGGCGATTCTGGCCTCTTTGCGGAGAAGCCCTTTGTAGTCGATGTGCTCAACCGCGATATCTCCGTGCCCGTCCGTTCCGACCAGACCTTGCTCGAAGCCCTGATCGGCGCTGGTGTGGAAATGATCTACGATTGTCAGCGCGGCGAATGCGGTCTCTGTGCGGTGACGATCGTTGAAAAGGATGCGGCTATCGATCATCGGGACGTTTTCCTGAGCGCCGAGGAAAAAGCCGAAAACCATCGCATGTGTTCCTGTGTTTCGAGGTTCAGCGAAGGCCATGCCGTCATCGATATCGGTTATCGCGGCTGATTTTCTCCCTTTCACCTCTGCGCGACGCTCAACGTCAACAGTCTGCCAACATTAGATGGACCTCTTGCGCAGATAATAGTTATGATACATAACTATATTCGTGAGGGAGGAACTCATGGATTTTTCAGCAACGCCCATCCGCCCCGTGCGGCTGGGCAACATGGCTGCGGCTGCGGAAAACCGCGCTGACGGCACCACGATTATTCGTTCGGTAGAGACGCTGGGTGCTTATCCGCGGTCCATCGTCGATGCGCTGGAAAGCTGGGCGCAAAAGACACCGAACGCCGTCCTGATCGCAGATCGCGACGGAGACGGCTGGCGCGAACTGACCTTCGCACAGGTGCTCGAAGCCATCCCGCCACTGGCGCAAGCCCTTCTTAATGCAGGCCTTTCCGCCGAACGTCCGCTGGTTATCATCTCGGGCAACGAGGTCGAACATTTCCTTTTGGGCATGGCCGCCATCTGGGTCGGCATCCCCTATGCCCCCATTTCGCCGGCCTATTCGCTGGTGTCCACGGATTACGGCAAGCTCAAGCATATTGCGGGCCTGCTGACACCGGGCATGGTCTATGCCAGCGATGGTGCAAAATTCGCTCCGGCGATTGCTGCAACTTTCGGGGCAGACATTCCCCTCATCGTCAGAACCAATCCGCCTGACGATCGGCAAGGTTATGTTTTTGCTGATCTTTTGAATACTCCGGTGACCCCGGCTGTCGCTGAAGCGCATGCCGCGATCACCCCGGATACGGTCGCAAAAATCCTCTTCACCTCCGGCTCCACTGGCCTGCCAAAGGGTGTCATTACCACCAACCGGATGATGGCCTGCAATCAGGAAATGATCCGCACGGCACTGGCCTTCTTTGCTGACGAGCCGCCCGTTTTGCTGGACTGGATGCCTTGGAATCACGTTGCCGGAGGCAACCACAATACAGGCATCGCCATCTACAATGGCGGCAGTTTCTATATCGACGACGGCCAGCCGACCCCCGCGCGGATCGGGCGGACGCTCGAAAATCTAAAAACCGTCCAGCCGACATTTTTTACCAATGTGCCAAAGGCTTACGAGTTTCTTGTCGCCTCTTTCGAGGAGCATCCTGAAGCACGGCGCAATCTCTTCGCCCGCCTAAAGCTGTTGCAATATGCGGGCGCGGGCCTCTCGCAACACGTCTTCGATGGTCTCGATAAAGCCGCGCGCGAAGAGACGGGCCAACATGTGATGATCATCACCGGCTATGGCTCCACCGAAACCGCACCCTTCGCATTCACGACCACTTGGGCAGTGTCCGAAGCCGGGCATATTGGCCTTCCCGCAGCCGGAATGAGCGTCAAACTCGTGCCCAATGGGGACAAGACTGAACTGCGTCTCAAGGGGCCGAATGTGACACCCGGCTATTGGCGCGACGCGGAAAAGACCGCGGAAGCCTTTGACGAAGAAGGCTTTTACAAAATTGGCGATGCGGTGCGCTATGCCGAGGCGGACGATCTCTCTCAGGGATTGGTTTTCGATGGTCGCGTCACCGAAGACTTCAAACTTTCAACCGGAACCTGGGTCAATTTTTCAGCCGTGCGGGCCGGGGTCATCGGCGCTTGCGCACCCCTGATCCGCGACGTGGTGCTAACGGGGCTCGATCTCAACTATATCGGCGCGATGATCTTCCCCGATCTTGCGGCCTGTGCTCGCCATGTCGGCCTGCCGGCGGATACCGACGCCGAGACCATTCTTGCCCATCCCGGAGTGCAGCAGAAATTTGCCGACAGCCTTGGCGCGCTGGCGCAGAAATCGACCGGCAGTTCCAACCACGTCGCCCGCGCCGTGCTGATGGCGGACCTGCCCGATATCGACAAGGGCGAGGTCACCGACAAAGGCTCGATCAACCAGCGCGCCGTGCGCACGCATCGGGCAGATCTGGTTGAGGCACTTTACGCCCAAACGCCTGACTCCAATATCATTCTCTGCTCCCGGAAAGGCGCCTGATCCATGAGCAAGGGCCTTCGCCTCACTTTTGATGACGCCTATTTGCTTGGCGGCGCGCGCACGCCATTCGTTGATTATCGCGGCGCTTTCGCCGAGATTTCGCCGATTGATCTGGGCATCAAGGCCGCGCGCTCGGCCATCGAGAAAACCGGCGTCAAAGCCGCCGATATCGGCCACACCATTGCCGGCTCAATGGCCCAGGCCTCGTTCGATGCTTATGTGACGCCGCGCCATATCGGTCTTTATGCGGGCGCACCCATCGGTGCGCCAGCCCACCTGGTGCAGCGCATCTGCGGCACCGGGCTCGAAGTCATTGCGCAGGCGGCAGATTCGGTCTCGCTGGGTCGCGTCGATCTCGCCCTTGGGGCGGGCTGCGAGTCCATGAGCCGTAATCCAATCGCGGCCTATACCCACCGCAATGGCTTCACCATGGGCAAAGTGGAATTCAAAGACTTCCTCTGGGAGGCGCTCTACGATCCCGCCGGTTGCGTCAATATGGGCGATACCGCAGAAAACCTCGCCAAGCAGTACAATATCGGGCGCGAGCGCGTGGACCGTTTTGCCGAACGCAGTTTCAACCGTGCAATCGCCGCCCGCGATGCAGGTGTTCTGGCCGAAGAAATCGTGGCCGTGACCAGTGAGATTTTTGAAGCCGACACACTCGACAAGCGCGGCATAAAGCTGCCGCGCGGCGTGGAGAGTATCGATACGGACTCACATATTCGTCCCTCGCCTTACGAGATTTTATCCAAGCTGCGCCCCGCTTTCGGCGGCGTGCAGACTGGCGGCAATTCCTCGGCCATCGTCGACGGAGCAGGGGCCGTTCTGGTGGCGTCGTCGGCCTATGCAAAGGCCAATGGCCACACGCCACTGGCGCGCATTCTGGCCAGCGCCGCCGTCGGAGTGCCGCCGCAGATCATGGGCATCGGCCCGGCCCCGGCCATTCGCGCCGTGCTAGAAGGTGCCGGCCTGCAACTCGGCCAGATCGACCGCATCGAGATCAATGAAGCCTTTGGCGCGCAGATCCTGGCCTGTGTCGATGAGCTCGGGCTCGATGAAGACAAGCTCAACGTCAATGGCGGGGCTATTGCCATCGGCCATCCGCTGGGCGTGACCGGCATTCGGCTGGGCCTCACATTGGCACTCGAACTCAAGCGCTCCGGTACCCGCTATGGCATTGCCTCGGCCTGTATCGGCGGCGGGCAGGGCATCGCCCTGCTCATCGAAAACCCCGAGGCTGCGTGATGGATATTTCCGGCAAGACAGTTTTCGTGACCGGCGCCGCCTCCGGGCTGGGCGCCGAAACCGCGCGGGCCCTGGTGGGGGCAGGGGCCCGCGCGGCGATTTTTGATCGGGATGTGGAAAAGGGCGAAGCGATAGCAAGGGAGCTGGGGAGCAGGTTCTTTTCAGTCGATGTCGCCCATGCCGAAAGTGCCGAGGCGGCGGTTAAAGCAGCCGTCGAGGCGCTGGGCGCGCCATCCGTCCTCGTCAACTGCGCCGGCATCGGCACCGCGTCGCGCATTGTGGGCCGCGATGGCCCCATGCCGCTCGATGCCTTTTCTCGAGTCATCAATGTCAATCTCGTCGGCAGCTTCAACATGATGCGGCTGTGCGCCCATGCCATGTCGCTGACCGAGCCTGACGAGAACGGGCAGCGCGGCGTCATCATTTCGACAGCGTCGGTCGCTGCCTTCGATGGCCAGATAGGCCAGGCCGCCTATGCCGCGTCCAAGGGCGGGATCGTTTCACTGACCCTGCCGGCAGCGCGCGAATTCGCCCGTTTCGGCATCCGCGTTCTCGCCATTGCCCCGGGCCTGTTTCTCACACCGCTGCTGGCAGAACTGCCGCAAGACGTTCAGGACGGATTAGCGGCTTCCATCCCGAATCCGCCGCGCCTCGGCAAGCCGTCAGAGTTCGCGGCGCTTGTGACAAGCATCGTCGAAAACGACTATCTCAATGGCGAAGTCGTGCGGCTCGACGGCGCGTTGCGGATGGCTGCGAAATAGGAGCGGCGCGTGTTTTCAAACACCATAAAAGTCGAAATTCAGTTCGGTGACTGCGATCCGGCTGGTATCGTCTATTACCCCAACTACTTTCGCTTTTTCGACAACGCCACGGCGGCGATGCTGTCTGCCGCCTTTGCCATGCACAAACGCAATTGGCTCGATCATTATGGCATTGCGGGCATTCCGATGGTCGACACCGGCGCACGGTTCATCAAGCCGTCGAGTTTTGGCGATCTGGTCGAAATCCGCTCCGAAATAGCCGAGCTGGGTCGCTCCAGTTTCGGAGTGAAACACACGCTGTATCGTAGTGGCGAGATTGCCATCGAGGCGCATGAAAAGCGCGTCTGGGTCGTGCGTGGCGAAGATGGTGACATCCGCTCCGCTCCGATGCCTGACGACGTGCGTAAACTGCTCGGTGGTGCATGAACGCTGTATTACAAGGACAATCCATGACTGATGTCTTGATCATTGAGCAAAAGGGCGCAATTGCCCACTTGCGGCTCAACCGCCCAGAAAAGCGCAATGCACTCAATGATGATCTGGTAGCCGCGTTGGATGCTTTTTTTGCCGCCGTGCCTGATGGCACCCGCGCCATCGTCATATCCGGCGAAGGCGGGCATTTCTCGTCCGGGCTCGACCTTTCGCAACACGTGGCACGCGAGCCGCTCGAAGTCATGGCCCATTCGCGCAATTGGCACCGCGTCATGGCACAGGTGGCCAACTCGCCGGTGCCGGTCGTAGCGGCGATGAGCGGGGCCGTTATGGGCGGTGGGCTCGAATTTGGCGCGGCCTGCCATGTGCGGGTGGCCGAGGAAAGCGTCCGCTTCCAGATGCCTGAAGGCTTGCGCGGGATTTTCGTCGGCGGCGGCGGATCGGTGCGTATCACCAAACTGATCGGGCCGGATCGCCTGACTGAAATGATGCTGACCGGCAGGACCTATTCTGGTGCCGAGGGCGAACGGCTGGGCCTTGCCCATCATCTTGTGCCCGAAGGCAAGGCGCTCGAGAAGGCGTTCGAGCTGGCCGAGCGCATCGCCAAGAATTCGCCAACCATCAACGGCCTCATCATTCAGGCCATCGCCCAGATCGGCTCCATGCCGCCAGAGGCAGGGCTCTATGCCGAAAGCCTGACCGCGGCCCTGAGCCAGACCGGCCCGGACGCCGAAGAGGGGCTGCGCGCTTTTCTCGAAAAACGTCCGCCCGTTTTCAAATGATGTCACATAAGCCGGTCGAGCAGATCCAGCAGGGCTTTGCGGCCTTTTTCGCCACCGAGCCGGGCGACCAGGTCTTCTTCCATCGTGTCATGAACTTTACGCGCATGGGCGATAAAGCTGTGGCCGTCCGCCGTCAGATGCAGAGCGTTGGCGCGCTTGTCGGCATCCGACGGAATGCGCTCGACCAAGCCACGCTCTTCCAGCCCATGGACCAGCGGCACGAAATTGGCGCGCTTGATGCCAAGCTCTTCGGCAATCTCGGTCTGTTTGCGCCCGGGATTGTCCGAGATCAGCACCAACACGGTGTATTCCACCGGGCGCAGCTTGAGGTCTTCGAACACGGACAGGAAGCGTTGGAATACACTGAGCTGCGCGCGGCGCAACCTGTAGCCGATGATGCTGCTGGTGGCCCCGGTATGCAATTCTTCGCCGGTATCGCCGGCCGGCTCTTGAGACAAAGGCGGTTCGCGGCGCATGGGCGCGTCAAATCCTGTATTTGGCGGTCTGATGTTCTGGTTCTACCACTGGCGCGATTTGGTTATCCAGTATAACTTTGTTACGTGACCCGCGTTGGCGATGCCGGTTGGTCCAGAAGTTATATAAATCGCCATTTTGGGCCGTTTTCTTGCACAAATCTCGCTAATAAAATAACTTCAGAGTTATTTAGAATCGGTAAGTTCTCATTTTACTTGGGCGGCGCAAGAGCCTTAAATCGGATTGAAACGGGGGAGGAAATCCGTGTTCAGTGATAGTTCCTTATTGGGACGAGCAACGCATGGCCTTGCCAAATGGATGGCTATTGCCGGTGGAATCGTCCTTCTGGCGATGATCGCGATTGTGGTGATCAGTGTGATTGGTCGTGCCTTTATCTGGGCGGGACTAAAGCCCATTTTGGGCGATTATGAATTGATCTCGGTTGGGATGGGCTTTGCGGTTTTTGCCTTCCTGCCATGGGCGCATCTGATGCGCGGGCATGCGCTGGTGTCTCTTTTGACTGACGCTTTCAGTGATCGTGCCAATGCATGGATATTGGTGGTAACCGATTTCATGATGCTCGCCGCATCAGCCTTCATCGCCTGGCGGCTCTATTTCGGCATGATGGATAAATTCAGCTATCGCGAAACCACCATTCTGCTTGGACTCCCGTTGGGTTGGGCCTTTCTGGCGGGTTTCATCGGCGCTGTTGTGCTGGTTTTGGTGTCAGTATTTGTCTTTGGCCGGTCAATTCAGGATGCCGTGGCTGGCAAGGCGCCGCCCAAGCATATGGGGAGCGAGCATTGACTACCAATCTAATCCTCGGCCTGCTGGGTATTCCAGCCGTTCTGATCCTGGTTTTTCTACGCGTGCCCATTGGTCTGGCCATGATGGCAATTGGCGTTTTTGGCACCTGGATGATCACCAAGAATTTCAACCCGGTGATGGCGCAGTTCAAGACCCTAAGCTATTCGACCTTCGCCTCGCATTCGCTGTCAGTAGTGCCGCTATTCCTGCTCATGGGGCAGTTCGCTACCCTTAGCGGTCTGTCTAGCAAGATATTCAAGGCGGCCACAGCCTGGCTCGGGCATCGGCAAGGCGGGGTCGCCATGGCTGCCATCGGTGCCAGTGCCGGTTTCGGCTCGATCGTTGGCTCTTCGCTGGCGACAGCCGCAACTATGGGCAAGGTCGCGCTGCCAGAACTCAAGAAATACGGTTATTCGAACGCGCTAGCCACTGGGGCGGTAGCTGCAGGCGGTACACTGGGAATTCTGATACCCCCCTCGGTTATCCTTGTGATCTTCGCCGTGCTGACCGAGCAGAATATCGCGAAACTGTTCATGGGGGCCTTTCTTCCAGGTTTCCTCGCGGCAATCGGATACCTGATCGTCATCGCAATATATGTACGGGTGCGGCCTGAAGCTGGTGGGCGGCTGGAGCGCGTACCTTACCTGGAGCGATTCAAAGCGCTCGCGGAAATATGGCCTGTTCTGGCAGTCTTTGTACTCGTCATTGGCGGGATTTATACCGGGATTTTCACGCCGACCGAGGCAGCGGCCATCGGCGCGGCAGGAACTGGTATCATTGCGCTGGCCTATCGCAGCCTGACCTGGGAGAATGTGCGGGACGCGCTGTTGTCGACGGCCATGTCCACGGCAATGATCTTTTTGATCGTGTTCGGCGCCGCTGTGCTCAATAGCTTCCTTGCCATGTCGCAACTGCCACAGGTGGCGGCAAACTGGATTGGCGAGCAGGGGTTCAATCCCTGGATCGTGCTGATGATCGTGCTCCTGTTCTATTTGGTGCTTGGCTGCGTCATGGATTCGCTCTCCATGATCCTGCTGACGATCCCAATTCTCTATCCAATGATGATGGTGCTCGACTTCGGCATGTCGCCTGACGAATTCGGCATCTGGTTCGGCATACTTGTGTTGATCGCCGTGGAGGTCGGCCTGATCACCCCGCCGGTAGGTATGAACCTGTTCATCATCAACTCCATGTCGCCCGGCACAAAGCTGTCGGAGACCTATCGCGGGGTGATGCCGTTCGTGTTGAGCGATATTGTCCGCACCATAATCCTGGTGGCATTCCCATCAATCACGCTCTGTCTCGTGTGGTGGTTCTACTAGGCGAAAACCTCTCCTGTCCGGTTTCGGAGGAAGTCGGGCAGGAGAGAACGTGAACCGGCTGAAGGGCCGGCCATCTCAAGGGAGGGAAACCCAATGAAGACCAAATCACTCATTCTGGGCGCACTGGCGGCTCTCGCCATGTCCACCACCGCTTTCGCGCAGGAAGTGACGCTGCGCATTCATCAGATGCTGCCGGCTCAGGCAACCATTCCCGCACAGGCCATCGAGCCATGGGCGGCAATGGTGACTGAGGAATCTGGCGGCCGTATCGCTTTTGAACTTTATCCGGCTATGCAACTCGGCGGCGCGCCGGCTGACCTGTATGATCAAGCTAAAGATGGTGTGGTCGACATTGTATGGACCATCATGGGCTACACGCCCGGCCGCTTCCCGAAGTCCGAAGTGTTCGAGTTGCCCTTCCTTATTACCAATGGGGAAGATTCCTCGGCGGCCTTCTACAATTACGTCATGGACAATGCGGCTGACGAATATAATGGCGTCAAGGTTCTGGCTCTACACACCCACGGCCCGGGTCTATTCCATTCCAAGGAGCCGATTACCAGTCTTGAAGATTTGCAGGGCATGAAAGTGCGTGGCGGTTCGCGCATTATCTCGAACATGCTGGCCCAGTTGGGCGCTGAACCTGTTGGCATGCCTGTGACACAGACTCCGGAGGCTCTGTCCAAGGGCGTGATCGAAGCGACGACTGTGCCATGGGAAGTGACACCGTCGCTGCGCATTTCCGAACTCGTCCGCAACCACACAGGTTTCACCAGCCAGCACGGCCTTTATAGCCAGACTTTCGGGTTCTTCATGAACCAGGACAGCTACAATAATCTGCCTGAGGATCTGAAGGCGATTATTGATGCGCATTCGGGCCTCGAAGTCTCGCGCCAGTTCGGTCGAGTGATGGACAATGGCGACGCAGGCGGTCTCGCAATCGCGGTGAAGGCCGGAAACAACGTCGTTCAGCTCGATGAAGCCGAAACACAGCGCTGGATCGATGCGGCCCAGCCCACGATTGATCAGTGGATTGCTGAGATGAGCGAAGCTGGCGTTGACGGTCAGGCGCTGCTTGATGCCGCTCGTGCCGCCGTCGCCGCAGAAGGCAACTGATCTCGAAGATCGGAAAGAGGGCCCCGCCATTTTGATGGCGGGGCTTTTTCGCGTCTATTGGGGCAGGCCCGTATAGTTTTCTGCAAGGCTCTGCTGCGCCGCATGTGAGCCGACCAGATAGTCGAATTCGGCGCGCTGGATGCGACGGGCGAAATCCCCGCCATCGGGGAAAATATGCAACAAGCTTGTCATCCACCAGCTGAAACGCTCTGCCTTCCAGATGCGGGAGAGGGCCTTTTGCGAATAGAAATCCAAGCCGGCGGTGGATTTTTCGCCATAAAACTCAATCAGCGCATCGGCTAACATCGCAACGTCGCTCATGGCGAGATTGAGTCCCTTGGCACCCGTTGGCGGCACGATGTGGGCGGCGTCTCCGGCCAGAAACAGTTTGCCGAAGCGGAGCGGTTCCGCAACAAAGCTGCGAAGAGGTGCGATGGACTTCTCCAGTGAGACGCCGGTTTGCAGAGTATCTGCAATGGCCGGATCGAGGCGACGACGAAGCTCATCCCAGAAGCGGTCGTCACTCCAGTCCTCAACCTTTTCGCTGGCATCGACCTGCACATAATAGCGGCTGCGTGTGGGCGAGCGCTGCGAGCAGAGCGCAAAGCCGCGCTCGTGATGAGCATAGATTAGCTCATCTGCAACTGGCGGCTTGTCGACCAAAATGCCCAGCCAGCCAAAGGGATAGACGCGCTCGAATGTCTTGATTGCATTCTGGGGCACGCTGGCGCGGCTAATGCCGTGATAGCCGTCGCAACCGACTATATAGTCACAGTCGGCGCGATGGCTGACCCCATCCTTGCGCCATGTGACATAGGGTTGGCCGTCGAAGTCGTGCAGGTCGACGTCTTCGGCCTCGTAGATCGTCTGTCCCTGTCGAGCCGCCATCAGGTCGCGGGTCACCTCGGTCTGTCCATAAACGGTGACATGGCGCCCGACCAGTGCGGTAAAGTCGATTCGGTGGCTGTCCCCATCAAAGCTCAGCACCGTCCCGTCATGCACAAGACCTTCGGCGTGAAGTCGACTACTGACCTGCGCTCGCTCCATGAGATCGACCGAGCCCTGTTCGAGCACGCCGGCGCGGATGCGACCAAGCACGTAGTCAGCGCTTTTGCGCTCTAAAATAAGATTATCAATGCCCGCTAGATCGAGCAGACGCCCGAGCATCAGCCCCGCCGGGCCTGCGCCCACGATCACAACTTTGGTCCGCAATTGGCTCCCCCTATTCTGAGGCGACAGCATGCCGATGAGGGACGATTTGGAGAATGGACAGGCGCTGCAATCGCTTGCACTATCCGAACATGAAAATGATCCCCACCTATGCTCTATATGGCGAACAGGATAGCGCGCAGGACTGGCTCCACTGGGAGACCATTCCGGCGCGTAGCCGTCAGCATGGCTTTCGCATCGCTCCGCATCGGCATGAGCACCTATTTCAGGTGCTTTCGCTGACAGCGGGAACGGCAAGGGTTACGCTGGATGGCGCCGAATTCAGGCTGACGGCTGGCGCGCTGATAGTTGTCCCTGCGCTTGTCGTACACGGCTATTCGTTTTCGGACGACGTTGATGGTCTTGTGCTCACTCTATTCGAGCGCGATGTGCGCGGCCTTGAGCTTGGTTTTGAACACCCAGCCATTATCCGATCAGGTGGCGGAGCCGTTCGAGACGTCATGGCGCGTCTTCTCGACGAAGCCGATCATCCCGGCGAACGGCATGACCTTGCCATGCGCGCGCATCTCTCACTGCTACTGCTGGCTCTTCACAGGGCGCAAAGCCAGGCCGTGGCGAATGAGCACCCTGCCGATCGCACGCGGCTTCATGCAGCCTCCTTCCGTCATCTGGTGGAGCAGCGGTTTCGTCAGACACGTAGAATCGCAGACTATGCAGGCGAGCTGGGGATTAGTCCTACCCACCTAAACCGCGTCTGTCGGCAGGCAATGGGCGTTTCAGCCTTGTCGATCATCGAACGGCGCATCGCACTCGAAGCGCGGCGGCAACTGCTGTTTTCAACACTGACAATCAAGGAAATCGGCGCAGAACTCGGCTATGATGACCCCGCATATTTTACGCGCTTTATCACCCGCATGCTGGGTAAGTCACCAGGGCAATTCCGGCTACAGATGGGTAGCGTTTAGCCAGTGCCGCGAAGATGCGCGGCGACGTTGCGAACGGTCTGCATGAAGGCCGTTGTTGCAAGGCCCGGCATCGTATCGGCTCGTGTTGTGAATCCAACCGGCCCCTGCGTTTCGCCCATGTCTACAGACAGTAGATGCAGATATTTTTCTGCCACGTCATCAGCCACCACGCCTTCGGAAATGAACCAGACGGCATCGCTTTGCCGCACATAGGCTCGGCCAAAAGCGTTTGAAACGGTTTCAACCTCTTCATGTTGGCCACCAATGCCATAGGCCATCAACATGCGCTGCACCAATGGTCGGATCACCGAGCCGGGTGTCGGCATAAGCCGTTGGTAGCCATCAATCATGCCGAGGTTGAAGTCGCGCGCCGCCAGCAATGGGTGGTCGGGGCGAACGACTAGAACAACGCGCTCGGAATAAAGGTGCTCGAAGCTGAGGCCCAACATAGCCTCAGGCTCTGCCATGCGTCCGATGACGAGATCAACATCGCCGGTGCGCAAGAGAGAGAGCAGGTAGGAATTGGGGCCGGTGATGATGCGGCTATTAATGCCCGGTTCGGCCACGAAGAAGTTTCGTACGGCCTCTGGGAGAATGCGCGCAGAGACCGAGGGTAGGGCGCCCACTTTCACTACGGCGGCCTCCTGGCCGCCATGCGCTGCATCAATCCCTTGGCGTAGGGCGGCTATCGAGGTTGAAGCGTAGCGGTAAAACACGTCGCCGAAGGGTGTGAGGGCCAATCGTCTCCGACTGCGATCAAAAAGTGCATTGCCTAAAATTTCTTCCAGTTCCTGGACCGTCTTGGTCGCCGCAGGCTGGCTGATATTGAGCGCTTCGGCTGCATTGACCACGCTGCGCAAGCGCGCAACCTCGAGGAAGCAGGCAATGTGGCGGATCTTGATCCTGGGGTCGATAATGCGGGGCGCCATGAAGGGTCTCGGTTATGATAAGTTAAAAAATGTGCCTGTTTTGGCTCGTTCTAACCGCGATGAATAAGTTATGGGTTATTATGTGGTCATGAGTAATCATTTTACATGGATGCGGCCAACCCCTTAAATCGCTGCCGAAGAGGGGAAATATGAACTTCGTTCGTATCAACGGCGTGCTGCTGCATTATCGTCTCGCTGGCAAGGTCGGTGCGCCCGGATTGGTGTTTGTCAATTCGCTTGGCACCGATGCGCGCATCTGGGATGGCGTGATCGCCCAGCTCGCGCAGGACTACCGCATCCTGTCCTACGACAAGCGTGGTCACGGCCTGAGCGATACACCATCGGGCGACTACAGCCTCGACGATCACCTGCGCGATCTCGATGGACTTGTGGCTCGCACCGGATTTAGCCATTTTGCTCTTTGTGGTGTTTCTATAGGCGGATTGATCGGGCAAGCCTTTGCCCTGCGTAGCCCTGACCGTCTATCCGCACTGGTATTGTGCGATACCGCCCCAAAAGTGGGTGAGGCGGCGATGTGGAATAGCCGCGCCGAAACCGTGCGCAACAAGGGACTGGCGGCAATCGCTGACCCGATCATGGAGCGCTGGTTCAGCCCAGGATTTCGAAACAATGAGCCGGAAGCGCTTGCGGGCTGGCGCAATCTGTTTTTGCGCACCGATCCTGCCGGCTATTCATCGACGTGCGCCACCCTTCGTGACGCCGATCTGACCGACGCGATCAGCGCAATCTCGACCCCCACATTGGTCGTCGCTGGCTCAGACGATAGGGCGACGCCGGTTGAGCTGGTGCGCGCCTGCGCTGAGGCTATTCCAGGAGCGCGTTTCGAAATTCTGCCCGGAGTCGGGCATATTCCTTCCATTGAGCAGCCGGAAAAACTCGCGGCGCTGATGCGGAGTTTTTTCAAGGAGGCCATTAATGGCTGACGACAGTCTTTTCGAGCGCGGTATGAAGACCCGGCGCTCCGTTCTGGGGGATGCCCATGTCGACGGCGCAACGTCCCGTACAACCGATTTTGATGACGAGTTTCAGACTTTCATAACCGAGGGTGCCTGGGGATCTGTCTGGTCGCGCCCCGGCCTTACCAAGCGCGAACGCTCTATCGTTACGCTGGCGCTCCTTGCGGGTCTTGGGCACGAAGAGGAATTCGCCATGCATGTGCGCGCCACGCTCAACACGGGCGCGAGCGCGGAGGACATAAAGGAAGCGTTGCTGCATGTGGCCGTCTATGCTGGCGTTCCGGCGGCCAATAGCGCTTTCAGAATCGCCAAACAGGAACTCGCCAAGCGTCAGGAGGCAGCGCAATGAGCGGCATTATTCTACCCGGAGCCGATGGAGTGCTGTTTCAGCGCGACCGGGCCTGGCACCCGCCCGCCGACACGCCGGGCTATAAAAGCTCAACCTTCCGCGCGCCTAAACATAGCCTTTTGGCGCTCGGGCCAACAAAGTCGGAAATGAGCGGACCGACCTTTGGCCACGAAAAAATCGGCGCACTCGACAACGATTTGATCCGAAATTTCAGCCAGGATGGCACCGATGCCATCGGGCAACGGATGGTCGTTTACGGTCAGGTTCTGGATGAAAATGCCCGCCCGGTGCCGAATACGCTGGTGGAATATTGGCAGGCCAATGCCGGTGGACGCTACCGCCACAAGAAGGAAGGCTATGTCGCTGCCCTCGATCCCAATTTTGGCGGTTTCGGTCGATCCATAACTGACGAAAATGGCTTCTACCATTTCCGCACCGTAAAGCCCGGCGCCTATCCCTGGCCCAATGGCGGCAATGACTGGCGCCCGGCGCATATCCATTTCTCGGTTTTCGGCCACGCCTTCGCGCAACGGCTGATCACCCAGATGTATTTCGAGGGCGACCCAATGATCTGGCAATGTCCCATTGTCGGTACCATTCCCGACAAGTCGGCAATCGACCAATTGATCGCCCGGCTCGACCGCCAGAACACAGTGCCCATGGACGCACTGACCTATCGATTTGACATCGTGCTGCGTGGGCGGCGTTCGACCATGTTTGAAAACAAACTGGAGGGGAATTGATGAAACTGCACCCCGTTCCCGTGCTCAAGGAATCCCCGTCGCAAACGGCGGGGCCTTATGTCCATATCGGTATGACGCCAAACTTCTGCGGCATTACTGGCGTTATCGACGCCGATCCGGGCGTCTCCATGCTGACATCCGAAGCCAAAGGCGAACGGATCACCATTACTGGCCGCGTTTTCGATGGAGCGGGCGCTCCGGTCAATGATGCGGTGCTGGAAATTTGGCAGGCTGATAGCGAGGGCGGCTTTGTCGCGCCAATGTCACCCAATTCCAATTCCGTGCCTGCCTTTACCGGCTGGGGCCGCCAGCCGACCCAGCCCGATGGCACCTACAGGTTTGAAACGATCAAGCCGGGTCGTGTCGAAGGGCCGGACCGCAAGATGCAGGCGCCTCATGTGTCGCTCTGGATTGTGGCGCGGGGCATCAATATCGGGCTCCAGACGCGGCTCTATTTCGGCGACGAAACCGAAGCCAATGCCGGTGATTTTGTGCTCAACAAGATTATGGATCCGCGCCGCCGGGAAACGCTTATCGCCAGACAGGATGGGCAGAGCTATGTGCTCGACATTTACCTGCAGGGCGACCGGGAAACGGTGTTTTTCGATATCTGAAGCCTGTATTGTCGCTGACCTGACGCATGGATAACGACATGACCCTGCTTTCCGCCCTTGTTGGCGACGCCGAAATCGAGGCTCTGCTGAGCGACGCCGCGCAGATCAAGGCCATGCTTACCGTGGAGCGGGCGCTGGCCGAAGCCTGTGCGCATGTGGGCTGGATTTCGCCGGAAGCGGCGACAGCGGCTCAGGCAGCGATAGACAGGTTCGCGCCGGACTGGACAGGGCTTCAGGCCGGTATGGCCCAGGACGGCGTTGTGGTGCCGGCTCTGGTCAAGCAGCTTCGCACGCAAATTGCTGAACCCTATCGGGCCGCGCTACATAAGGGTGCGACAAGTCAGGACATCATCGACACGGCGCTGATGCTGCAATTGGTGCCGGTTTTTGACATCTACGAGCAAAGGTTGGGGGCCTTGCTCGCGCGGCTTGATCGGCTGGCTTATGACTGGTCCGGGCGATCACTTATGGCCCATACACGCATGCAGGTGGCTCTGCCCACTACCTGGGATGCCAAGCTCGCATCTTGGTCCGATCCCGCTCAGCGTCAGCTTCGCGAACTGTCGGCTATGCGCCGGAGCCTTTTCGTCATCCAGCTTGGCGGGCCTGTTGGCGACGGGTCCAGCTTTGAAGGCCATGGTGACGAGATTGCCGAACACATGGCACGCAGCCTCGACCTCGGTATTGCTCGTCCGTGGCACACGAGTCGGGACACCATCGTGGCACTAGGCAGTCGCCTGGCGCTCATATCTGGGTTGCTTGGCAAGATCGGTGCAGACATAGCGCTACTGTCCCAAAATGAAGTGGCGGCGCTCAGGCTCGAAGGAGGAGGTGGCTCGTCTGCGATGGCGCACAAGGCCAATCCTGTGAATGCCGAAGTGCTTGTTGCGCTGGCGCGCTCCAATGCCGGGCTTTCTGGAATTTTGCAGCAGGCGATGGTGCATGAATATGAACGGTCCGGCGCCGCATGGACCTTGGAATGGCTGACACTGCCGAAAATGCTGATCAATACCGGCGCCAGCCTGCGTCTCAGCCTGAAGCTCATCGACCAGATTCGCCCGGCCTGATTTTTAGGATTGGTCTGGTGCCGGCAGCAGGGTTCGAACCCGCGACCCCCTGATTACAAATCAGGTGCTCTACCAACTGAGCTATACCGGCACAGGTATGGCGTTTAGCATTGCTTTGGTCCGAGCGGCAACAGGCTTCGTGACATGTTCCGAATAAAGTGCGCTGCCTGTGAACTATTATTCTCTCAAGGCTGTCGCTGGCGGATTGCAAATCGAATGCAGCCTGCTGGTTTGGAGAGCTTTCACACCAGCTGTGCCATAGCCGCACAAATTTGCCTTAGGCCCTTGTAACACCAGTATTTCCGGCGCTTTCCCGCTTGAAGCCAAGTATCGCGAGGCGGTATTTACGGGCAAGTGTGGCCGCGCAATCGACGCGGAAATGGTAAGGCCCTATATCCGTGATTCAGACCCGATTGACGCATTTGCAGGCGCTTGAAGCCGAGAGTATCGAAATTCTCCGAGAGGTGGCCGCCAGCTTTGAGCGCCCGGTCATGATGTATTCCATCGGCAAGGATTCGAGCGTGCTGCTTCACTTGGCGCGTAAGGCCTTTTATCCGAGTAAAATTCCGTTTCCGTTGCTGCATGTCGACACGACATTCAAGTTTCGCGAGATGATCGCCTTTCGCGACAAGACTGCCTCTGAATACGGCTTTGATCTGATCACACACACAAATGCCGACGGTGTGCGCGACGGTATAAATCCGTTTGATCACGGTTCATCCCGCTATACCGACATCATGAAAACCGCCGCACTGCGGCAAGCGCTCAATGCGGGGAAGTATGACGCGGCTATTGGTGGCGCGCGGCGTGACGAAGAAAAGAGCCGAGCCAAGGAGCGCGTGTTTTCCCATCGTAATGCCAGCCATGCCTGGGACCCAAAAAACCAGCGTCCTGAACTGTGGCGGACGTTCAATACCCGGCTTAATCCCGGTGAGAGCATGCGCGTCTTCCCGATCTCGAACTGGACCGAACTCGACGTCTGGACCTACATCTATTCGGAAAACATCCCTATCGTGCCGCTCTATTTTGCCAAGCCGCGTCCTGTTGTGGAGCGCTCGGGTACACTGATCATGGTGGATGATGAGCGGTTGCCGCTACAGCCCGGCGAGGAGCCGCGCGAGGAAGTGGTGCGGTTCCGTACCCTTGGCTGCTACCCGTTGACCGGCGCGATCCGGTCAACCGCCGCCGATCTGCCCTCTATCATCATGGAAATGCAGGCCAGCCGCTCGTCGGAACGGGAGGGACGGCTTATCGATTCCGACTCGGTCGGATCGATGGAGAAGAAGAAGCAGGAAGGCTATTTCTGAGATGTCGCTTGCCATGGCCAATGCAAATAACGACCTCGACCTCTGGCTCGCCCAGCAGACTGAAAAATCGCTACTGCGTTTCCTGACTTGCGGCTCGGTGGACGACGGCAAATCCACGCTGATTGGGCGGCTGCTTTATGACAGCCAGCTCATTCTCGACGACCAGTTGGCGAGCCTCAAAAAGGAAAGCCATAACCGCACCGTAGGTGATGAAGGTATCGACTTTTCGCTCTTGGTGGACGGGCTGGTTGCCGAGCGCGAGCAGGGCATTACCATTGACGTGGCCTACCGGTTCTTCTCGACTGATAAGCGCAAATTCATTGTCGCTGATACGCCGGGCCACGAACAATATACGCGCAACATGGCGACCGGTGCGTCCAATGCCGATCTGGCGCTTGTGCTGATCGATGCGCGTAAGGGCGTGCTGACGCAAACCCGCCGCCATTCGTTCATCCTGTCGCTCATCGGTGTGAAGCACGTTGTTCTGGTGGTCAACAAGATCGATCTTGTGGACTACGATCAGGCGGTTTTTGATCGGATCGTTGCGGAATACAGCGCCTTTGCCGAACCTTTGGGATTTAAAGCGCTGGCTGCGGTGCCCGTTTCTGCGTTGCGTGGTGACAATATCCTGCGTCCGAGCCAGAATACGCCGTGGTATCAAGGCGATGCGCTTATGCCTTATCTGGAGAAGATCGATGTCTCCGAAGATCGCTCCGGGCAGAAATTCCGCTTTCCAGTGCAATGGGTTAACCGACCAAATCTTGATTTTCGGGGCTTTTCGGGCACTGTTGCCTCCGGTGTGGTCAAAGTTGGCGACGACGTTTTGATAGCCTCTTCGCGCAAGCCTGCCGTGATCAAGAATATTGTGACCATGGACGGCGATCTGAGCGAAGCCGTGGCAGGGCAGGCGGTCACTCTGGTTCTGGATCGTGAAGTCGATATTTCGCGTGGCGATGTGCTGTCGCATCCCGGTGAGACACCCGAATTTTCCAACCAATTTCAGGCCAGGGTCGTCTGGATGAACGAGGAGCCGGCCTTCCCGGGTCGCTCCTATCTGCTCAAGATCGGCTCACAGATCGTTCCGGCCACTATCACCGATCTCAAATATCGCACGAACGTCAACACGCTGGAAAAAAGCTCGGCCACCAAGATCGATCTCAACGAGGTTGCGACGGTTACCATCGCCACGGACAAGCCGATCGCCTTCGATGCTTACACAAGCAATGCGCTGACGGGCGGCTTTATCCTGATCGACCGCATTTCCAACGCGACATTGGGGGCCGGGACTATCGAATTTGGCCTGCGCCGCGCGCAGAACCTGACCTATCAGAATTTTGACGTGAACCGCGACGTGCGGGCAGGCATGAAGGGGCAGGTGCCGCGCATTGTCTGGTTTACCGGCCTGTCGGGGTCGGGCAAATCGTCCATTGCCAATCTGCTGGAAAAGCGCCTCACCGCCGAAGGCCGCCACGCCTATATTCTCGACGGCGACAATGTACGTCACGGCTTGAACAAGGATCTGGGCTTTACCGAGGCCGCGCGCGTCGAGAATATCCGTAGGGTCGCAGAAGTAGCGCGCCTGATGGCCGATGCAGGGCTTGTCGTGCTGGTGTCGTTCATTTCGCCCTTTGAGAAGGAACGCCGTCTGGCACGAGAAATCGCAGGAGACATTGATTTCGCTGAAATCTATGTCGATACGCCGCTCGAAATCTGCGAGGCGCGCGATCCAAAGGGGCTCTACAAAAAGGCACGGGCAGGGGAGATCAAGAACTTTACCGGCATCGACTCGCCCTTCGAAGCGCCGACCAATCCTGAACTGGTCTTGCATGGTGCTGAGACGGAGCCTGCTGCTCTGGCCGAGCAATTGTACGACTGGCTGAAGCCCTAGCTGGCCGCGCGCTCGCCTGAGGCGAGGCCTGCAAAAGTGTTCTGGTCGATATCGCTCATGGTTTTCATCATGAGGCCCCTGAAGATTGGCTCTTTCTCGTCCAGATGCGACATGATCTTTGGCACGCCGTTGATCTTGCAGACCAATGATGTCTTGAGCGCTGCCTCGATCTCAGGCTGCATCAAGTTGAGGGCGCGGGCGCCGGGGCCAACGATCAGGATGTGGCTGGGATCGAACATGGCCAGCATGCGCGCCAGACCGTAGCCTATGGCGCGGCCGGCCAGATTGAAGCCATGGCTGGCGGTGCGGTCGCCCATTTCGGCGCGCTGGATCAGGGATTCGTATTGCTGCAAGGGCACAGCGGGGGCAGGGGCGGCCGTTTCGGGGACCGAATAGGCCGTGCGCAATACACCATAATCGGCAGCATAGGCCTCAATGCAACCGCGCATCCCACAGCGGCAAAGCGCGCCGCCAGGTATGTGGTTCATATGCCCGAATTCGGTGGAGCCATCGTCCCCGCGACCGGTGATCTGGCCATGCAGGCTCAGACCCATGGCCACGGTCGAACCAACAAAGACAGTCGCCACGCTGGCATCGAGAAGGTTGGGGTCCAGCCAGCGTGTACCTTCAGCGAGAAGCCGTCCGCGTTTGTAAAGACTAACGGGCAGGCCGAGCTGGCTTTCGAGGTTAGCGGCAAATGGCGTACCCGCCAGGCCGACAATAGGCGACCATTTGAGCCCTCCACCTTCTCGGTCGAGAATGCCTTGCACTGAGATTGCAACGCGACGCAGGGACGTGTTCGCTTTTGGAGTTCGGGCCAACAAGCTGGTCAGTCTCTCGGCCAAAAAATCTTCTGGCTGCGTGGTCTTGAATGTCGATGGCGTGATCTCGCTTTCGATGCGATCGACCAGAATGCCCGCATAGTCGATCAACGACAGGCGCGCGCGATTGACGTCAATTTCGAAGAGAGCAGCGTAAGCCGCGCGACGCTGAAAGCCGACGAGAATTGCGGGGCGACCGCGGCTGCGGATGGGCCCGCGCTCGTCGGCAGCCATTTCTTCGACCAGTCCTTGTGACAGCAAGTCCTGCATGATGGCAGTTACGCTAGCGTGGCTAAGGCCAGTCGAGGTGGCAAGGACTGTCCTCGATTGTGGACCGCCCGAGCGCAAAGCGCCCAACAACAGACCCCGGTTTTGCCGGCGAACGCTATCACTATCGCCGACAGAACGCGTCAACCGTTGCTCCCTCACCCTTGAAACTGCGTGAATATTGCCAGGGAAATATCCGCAATAGCTGATTTGATTCAGCCTCCGCAATTGATGTTGACACGCCGTTTGGCCTCATGCGAGTGCCATTTAATGCGCTGAGACGATGTTTGGGGCTGGGCGGAGGCGTCCTTTTGGGGTGAACTGGCCAACAAGCGAATTGGAGGCGTGCTGCCCGGGGGAGCATAGATATGAACGGATTGGCGGCTTTCCTGCTGGGCTCGATTATCCTGTTCGGCTCCGCAATGGCTCAGGAACAGATCACAGTCGGTCTGAGCTGGAATAATTTTCAGGAAGAACGCTGGAAGGCCGATGAGGCTGCGATCAAGGCTGTGCTGGCAGCGTCGGGAGCGCGCTATATCTCCGCAGATGCTCAGTCATCAGCCTCCAAACAATTGACCGATATTGAAAGCCTTATCAGTCAGGGCGCGGACGTCATCATCGTTCTCGCACAGGATAGCGAGGCGGTGGGGCCAGCAGTGGCCGCGGCAGTCGCCGAGGGCATACCCGTAGTGGGCTATGACAGGCTGATCGAAAATCCGGACGCCTTTTACGTAACCTTCGACAACAGGGAAGTCGGGCGCATGCAGGCCCAAGCCGTGCATAACGTTCAGCCCGAAGGAAATTACGTCTTCATCAAAGGTAATTCCGCTGACCCGAATGCGGATTTCTTGTTTCAGGGGCAGATGGACGTATTGGGGGCCGCGATTGAGTCCGGTGCGATCCATAATGTCGGAGAAGCCTATACCGACAACTGGAATCCCGAAGTGGCGCAGTCCTACATGGAGCAGTTCCTGACGGCGAATAACAATGAAGTCGATGCTGTCGTAGCGTCCAACGATGGCACCGCTGGCGGCGCGATTGCTGCTCTTGCGGGGCAGGGGCTCGCCGGTTTCGTGCCGGTATCGGGCCAGGATGGCGACCATGCAGCCCTCAATCGGATTGCGCTGGGGACACAGACTGTATCCGTCTGGAAAGACTCTCGCCAACTGGGCCGGAAAGCAGCTGAGGTGGCGCTGGAATTGGCTGCGGGCAAGGCGCTCGACGAGGTTACCGGAGCGGTGCCATTCTCGGGCGGTCCGAAAGGCGTTGAAATGAACGCCTACTTCATCAATCCCGTGGCCATTACCCGAGACAATCTCAGCCTTGTTATCGACGATGGTTGGGTGTCGAGGAACATTGTCTGCCAGGGCGTGGTGCCTGGAGCCGTGGCCGCGTGCGACTAGGCTCGAATACAATAATCTGGGTCAGTGGTGTGATGGTGGCAGCATGTGGTACCGGAAAGCCCAACCGCTTCACTAAAGATGCGCGCTGCGGCCACGGGAGAGTTTGATGGCAGACCAATACGGCACGGCGACGCCGACGCACCCAAGCCGGCTTGCCCGAGGACCAATATGGAAATTTCTGACGGCGACGGAAATCGACACCCGGCTTCTCGGCATGATCGGGGCGCTTGCCATCGTCTGGATTGCCTTCAATGTGTTATCGGGCGGCCTGTTCCTGACGCCGCGTAACCTTTGGAACCTGTCGGTTCAGACCGCGTCCGTGGCGGTCTTGGTGACGGGCATGGTGCTGATCATTGTCACTCGAAATATCGATCTGTCCGTGGGCTCAATCCTCGGGCTTGTCGGAATGGTTATGGGCGTGATGCAGACGCAGATTCTGCCCATTCAGCTCGGTCTGGGCCTCGGGCACCCGATGATCTGGGCGCTCTCCCTCGTCATCGGCATTGCCCTGGGCGCGGGCATCGGGGCCTTGCAGGGCGCGACTATAGCCTATCTGAAGGTGCCATCCTTCATCGTGACACTGGGCGGCTATCTAGTGTGGCGCGGCGCGGCGTGGTGGGTCACGGCCGGGCGCACGGTCGCGCCGATGGATGCTACGTTTCAGCTCATGGGCGGTGGGCCGTTCGGCTCCATTGGGGCGCTTTGGAGCTGGATCATCGCCATCACGGCCTGCGCCGCAATCATCGTCGGCCTCTATTTCAGTCGCCGCCAGCGTCGGCGTTTCAACTTTCCGCAGCGCCCGATGTGGGCAGAGGTGGTGCTGGCCGCCATCGGCTGCGGCGCGACCCTGGGCGCAGTTGCCGTGGCCAATGCCTATCCCTGGCCGGCGCGCATCGCGCAGAATGTCGCCGGTGCCAGCGGCGCAACTGCGACCGAAGCCGATCTTTTCGTCTCCCACGGCATCGCCATTCCTGTGCTGATTGCGCTGGGCGTTGGCGTCGCCATGACCTTCCTCGCCACGCGCACGCGCTTTGGGCGTTACGTCTATGCCATGGGTGGCAATCCCGAGGCAGCGGAGCTGGCCGGTATCAATACGCGCTGGGTAACCGTCAGGATTTTCATGTTGATGGGCGCGCTCTGCGCCATCGCTGCCGCTATCTCCACCGCCCGCCTCAATGCTGCAACCAACGCTCTGGGCACGCTCGATGAGCTCTATGTCATCGCAGCGGCCGTGATCGGGGGGACATCGCTGGCTGGTGGGGTCGGCACGGTTGCCGGAGCAATGCTCGGTGCGCTCGTCATGCAATCGCTGCAATCTGGCATGGTGTTGATGGGCATCGACAGCCCGCTTCAGTCCATCGTGGTGGGCGTCGTTTTGGTCTTTGCGGTGTGGCTCGACACGCTCTACCGCCGGAACAAGCATTAGGAGTTCGATCATGCTGGACACGACTATTCCACTGGTCGAAATGACCGATATTTCCATTTCCTTTGGCGGTATCCGTGCCGTCGACCACGCCTCGATCAGTCTGCATCGTGGCGAGGTCGTCGCGCTACTCGGCCATAATGGCGCCGGCAAATCGACGCTGATCAAGATTCTCTCCGGCGCCTATAGACGCGATGCAGGCGACATCCGCATCAATGGCGAAGACGCGACGATCAACAATCCGCGCGACGCCAAGGCCTATGGCATCGAGACGATTTATCAGCAGCTTGCCGTTGCCGATAATGTCGACGCCGCGGCCAATCTTTTCCTCGGTCGCGAAATGACCACCGCTATAGGTACGCTCGACGACGCGGCCATGGAATCCAAGGCACGAGAAGTCATGGGGCGGCTCAATCCCAATTTCCGCCGCTTCAAGGAGCCGGTCAAAGCTCTGTCCGGGGGGCAGCGCCAGTCTGTCGCCATTGCCCGCGCCATTCTCTTCAATGCCCGCATCCTGGTCATGGACGAGCCCACCGCTGCCCTGGGTCCGCAGGAAACAGCACAGGTGGGGGAGCTCATCAGGCAGCTCAAATCCGATGGCATCGGCATCTTCCTCATCAGCCACGACATTCACGACGTGTTCGATCTCGCCGACCGCGTGGTGGTGATGAAAAACGGGCAGGTGGTTGGGCAGGCCAAGACCTCTGACGTGACCAAGGATGAAGTGCTCGGCATGATCATCATGGGCAAGGTGCCGCCCGGCGCAACGCCGGGGCCAGGGGCGATTGCCGGGTGATACTGGCTTTGCCCCGCACATAACACAATACCATTCGTTACCCGTGGGGCTTGACCCCAGAGGGCTTTGCTTGTGGAAGTGGATGAGCGCCCTCGGATCAGGCCCGAGAGTGACGAGCTGTGATTGAAAACAACTCGTCGTCAGATTGCGGGAATCTCAATGAACGCTCGCCGCTTACCGCCTAAGCCAAGTGCCAAATCAGCTCGGCCCCACAAAAGCCGCGTGGCCATTGCTCATCTGCCGCGCCATTATGCCTTTTATCTTGCGCTGGTCGCGGGCGTGGTGGTGTTCTTCGCCACAATCTGGTTCTGGCCGATGCTGGCTTTGCCCTTCGCCGCCATCGCCATGTTCACCACTTATCTGACGCTGGTGGCGCTGATGATGCCCGCGCTGAACCCGGATTTCCTCGATGCTCGTGCGGACGAGGCCGATACGCCGGTGGCGCTAATTTTCGGCTCGGTGCTGTTGATCGTCGCGGCTTGCTGCGCCAGCCTCTTCATGGCGCTGAACGGGCAGGGAGGGCCGCTTCTCTGGGAAGTGGTGTTGAGCGTCGCCTCGGTGCTGCTTGGCTGGTTCACCATCCACACCATGGCCGCGCTGCATTATGCCTACGAATATTATCAATCAGCCTCGGCCAATGCCAAGGGCGAAACCGGGCCAGTTGGCGGCCTCGAATTCCCCGAGGGCGACCGACCGGATGGGCTGGCCTTTCTCTATTTTGCCTATGTGATTGGGGTCGCCTTTGCGGTCTCCGACATTCGCGTCACATCAAACAAGATGCGCCATATCGTTCTGGTCCATTCCACCTTCGCCTATTTCTTCAATACGTTGATCGTGGCGGCGACGGTCAATGTGGCGGTGGCTGTGGGCAATATCTGAGCCATTGCTCCACCCCGCCTGACATGTCAGGTTCCCCCGGAATCAGTTCTGGAGTGCATGCCATGAAAACCCGCGCCGCCGTCGCCTTTGCTGCCGGCAAACCGCTCGAAATCGTCGAAGTCGATCTTGAAGGCCCCAAGGCCGGTGAAGTTCTCATCGAGATCAAGGCAACCGGCCTTTGCCACACCGATGATTTCACCCTTTCCGGCGCGGACCCCGAAGGCATTTTCCCGGCCATTCTCGGGCACGAAGGTGCAGGCGTAGTCGTCGATGTCGGTCCCGGCGTCACCAGCGTGAAAAAGGGCGACCACGTGATCCCGCTCTACACGCCCGAATGCCGCGAATGCTATTCCTGCCGCTCCGGCAAAACCAATCTTTGCACGGCAATCCGCGCCACACAGGGGCAGGGCCTTATGCCCGATGGCACCTCGCGCTTCTCCTTGGAAGGCAAGCCGATCTACCACTACATGGGCTGCTCGACCTTCTCGAATTACACCGTCATGCCCGAAATCGCCGTGGCCAAGATCAATGAAGCGGCTGCCTTCGACAAGGTCTGCTATGTTGGTTGCGGCGTCACCACCGGCATTGGCGCGGTGATCAACACCGCCAAGGTGGAAATCGGCGCGACTGCCGTGGTCTTCGGCCTCGGCGGTATTGGCCTAAACGTCATTCAGGGGCTGCGCCTTGCCGGTGCAGACATGATCATCGGCGTCGATCTCAATAATTCCAAGAAGGAGTGGGGCGAGCGTTTCGGCATGACCCATTTCGTCAACCCATCCGAAATCGAAGGCGATGTCGTCCCCTATATCGTCAACATGACCAAGCGTCGTGGCGATCTGATCGGCGGCGCCGACTACACTTTCGATTGCACGGGTAACACCAAGGTTATGCGTCAGGCGCTCGAATGTGCCCATCGCGGCTGGGGCAAATCGGTGGTCATCGGCGTGGCCGGGGCAGGGCAGGAAATCTCCACCCGCCCATTCCAGCTCGTTACCGGTCGCACCTGGATGGGTACGGCCTTCGGCGGGGCCAAGGGCCGCACCGATGTACCAAAGATCGTCGACTGGTATCTCGACGGCAAGATCGAGATCGATCCGATGATCACTCACACGCTGCGCCTCGAAGACATCAACAAGGGCTTCGAGATGATGCATGCCGGCGAAAGCATTCGCTCGGTGGTGGTGTATTAAACAGCCACCGAATGCCGCGCGGTGCCGGTGCCGAAATAGGTATCGAACCGCGCGGCAATCGTTCGTACAAAGGGCCTGCCGCGCTCGGTGACGGTGAACGTGCCATCGACCATTTCAGTCATGCCGTCCTCGTCGGTCCAGGCAATAGCCTCCGCTTCGCGCATCAACGCTTTGCCTGCCGTGCCGAAACCGGCGAGGTCTTTAGCTCCAAGCCGGAAATGGCAGAGCAGTGTCTCGATGGCATGGGCCCGCAGCTTGTCTTCCGGCGTCAGGGCAAAGCCTTTGGCAACAGCCGGACCGCCGGCAAGAACCGCCTTGCTGTAGTCCCCGGATGCGGTGATGTTCTGCACATAGCCCTGCGGCAATTGTCCGATGGACGATGCCCCCAGCCCGATCAGCGCGTCGGCGGCGTCATCGGTATAACCCTGAAAATTGCGCCGTAGCTTGCCGTTCTTTGCCGCTACGGCGAGGCTGTCTCCCGGCTTGGCGAAATGATCGAAACCAATGGGTTCCAATCCAGCAGCAACAAGCATGTCCGCTGCCAGCTTTGCCTGCTCGAACCGTGCAAATCGGTCGGGCAGGGCGTCTTCCGGGATCATTTTCTGGTGCGGCTTCATCCACGGCACATGTGCGTATCCGAACAGCGCCACGCGGTCCGGATCGAGCGACAGGGCCGCCTCGATGGTGCGCGCAAGCCCTTCTTGCGTCTGGAACGGCAGGCCATAGAGAAGATCGAGATTGACCGAGGGCACGCCACGACTGCGCATCGCCTCAACCACACTTTTGGTTTGTTCAAAGCTCTGCAGCCGGTTGATGGCCTTTTGAACCTTGGAATCGAAATCCTGTACGCCCAGGCTGGCCCGGTTCAACCCGAATGCAGCCATGGCATCATAGCGGCCATCGTCGAGATCATTCGGATCGATCTCGATGCTGATCTGTGCTGCCGGATCGAGTGTGAACGCACCTGCCAGCTTAGCCTTTAGCGCAAGCAAATCCTCCGGTGTAAGCAGGGTTGGCGACCCGCCGCCCAAATGTATTGCCGTCACCCGGCCACGCCCGCCGAGCTGGGCGCTGACCCAATCGATTTCCGCATAGAGCGCCTTGAGATATTCCGTAACCGGTTCGTATCGCAAAGTATGTTTGGTGTTGCAGCCGCAAAACCAGCATAGGCGGTCGCAATATGGAATGTGGAGGTAGAGCGATATTGTCGCGTCCTGGTCCAGCTCGCCCAGCCAGCGTGCATAGGTTTGCCCATTGATCCCCGCATGAAAATGCGGCGCGGTCGGATAGCTGGTATAACGGGGGACCGGCTGCGAATGGCGGTCGATCAGGTCCTGGACTTCGAGGTTCATGACAGGGCTTTCGTTCGGGGCTCCGCGTCTTCTATCAGCGCACCTCCGCGCGGCATTTGCCCTAGATCAATTCACAGGCCCGTTTTATGGAATGTCCATGCCCGATCCGCAGATCTTCGTTGATTCCGATGCTTGCCCTGTAAAGGAGGAGGCAAAGCGCGTGGCCGAGCGGCTCGGTCTGGTGATCATCTTTGTCAGCAATGGCGGCGTGCGCCCCTCGCGCGATCCAAAGGTGAAGGTTGTCGTCGTGCCAGCTGGCGCTGATGCGGCTGACGACTGGATCGTCGAACAGGCCCGGCCGAATGACATTGTTCTGACGGCTGACATTCCCTTGGCCAGCCGAGCCATAGACAAAGGCTGCCACGTTCTCGGTTTCACAGGAAAGCCCTTCACGACCGCCTCCATCGGCATGGCTCTCGCCATGCGTGATCTCAAACAGCACCTCCGCGAAACCGGCGAGATCAAAGGCTACAATCCGGGTTTTCGTCCCGCAGACCGCTCTGCTTTTCTCAGCGCTCTCGATACACTGGGACGTAAGGCTAAAACCTTGTCCGGTAAGTAGCTATTAAGCTTTCACGAGCGGATTATTAACCATAATCGCAAATTGTAGCGGCCACAGAATATAACTCTCGTGGTGTCCTCGTGCTGCTCCTGCGTGCCCTCGTCGTTTCCGGCCTCTTGATGGTCACACTTGCCGGTTGCGCCAAGCCGATCAGCGATAAAACCCATATGGCCGCGGGCCCAATTGCAACTCAGGACGACACGATTACCGGCAGTGTCCGGCAGACGGCAACAGCAAGATTGAACCAGACCATGCCAAGCAGGATCACATCGGGCGGTACGATTGCAGGGCGCACATTGCAGGTTGCTACGACAGCCGACATTATCCTCAAGCCACGCGAAGTTATTCTGACCTTTGACGACGGGCCGCGCGCCGGGAAGACGCCTGCCATTCTCGATACGCTCGATGCTTATGGCGTCAAGGCCACGTTTCTGATGCTCGGATCAGCGGCAGAAACCAATCCGGCGCTGGCCCGAAAGGTTGCCCAACGCGGCCACACGATTGGCAGCCACACCTACAACCATGTCGATCTCAACGATCTGAGTCGTCAGGCTGCGCTCGAAGAAATTGCCCGCGGTGAAGCTGCTGTTGCCGACGCACTGGGCGGTGCGGGGCAGGGGCTCTCGCCCTTCTTCCGGTTCCCCTACCTGTCGCAGAGCGGCTATTTACGCACGACGCTCCTGCAGGGCGACATGGTCGTGCTCGATGTCGATATCGATAGCAAAGATTACTACAAAGACACCGCCGCGACGGTCGCCGCACGAACACTGGAACGTCTTGAAGCGCGCGGCAGCGGCATTATCCTGTTTCATGACATCCACCAGCGCACCGTCGACATGCTGCCAACCTTTCTGGATGAGCTTGCGGCGCGCGGCTATAGCGTTGTGAGACTGGTGCCCAAGAACGGTGGCGTATTCTCTCGCAGCGTTATCACTGCTGAGGCACCGGCAAACGAAACGCTCTAGGCTTACTTCTGACTTCTTGCAGTACGTCGAAAACGCCCGGTGAGGGTCTGGGCAGGGCCAAAAGTGAGTAATAGGCTCAGTAGGCCACGAGACGGTTCATTGCCCCTGACGAAGCGGCCATTTGCGGTGACCGAATAACCATCGAGCATACGCTGGGTCAGTTGCTTGCCCTCACGCACGATGCGGCGTTCGTAAAGCGGCTGTCCGGTTGTTGGTACGCGCATGGCGGCCTCGCGATGGTTAGCGAAGTCTTAACGCATTGCCGCAGAGGCGTCCAAGTCCGAATGGCGGAATGGTTTATTTCAGAGGCCAGAAGCGGGGGCAGGCCCTGCCTATTCCTCGTCGTCTTCCACGTCGGTCAGATAGACTGAAATCTCGATGTCGATGCCATGCGATGCGATGGCCGCTGCGGCATGAGCGGGCAGGCGCGCCGACATGGCTTCACCTTCCGCCGGATAGTCGAAAGCGATATCGAGCACCGCCTTGCCGATCCGCCTGTCGTCAAGCATGGCCGCAATGGTGGCGCCGGACCGTTCGCCAAGATCGAGAATGGCGCGCACCGGATTTTCAACAGGAACATCGATCTGCGCATAGAAGCTGTTGTCGGCATCTTCCGGCTCGTAGCGCACGCTCAATTGTTTGAGGGCGCTATCGAGTTCGGCTTGCTTAAGCGCCACGCCGGATAGCCGCAGCGCCATTGCAAAGGGCTCAAATGTGCTCATGAACTGCGTCCCGCAGTGGCGGCAAAAAGGGCAATGGCGGCGGCGTTGGACACGTTCAGTGACTTGATCGGGCCGGGCATATCGAGCCGCACCATTTCGTCGCAAAGCTCGCGGGTGCGCTGGCGCAATCCCTTGCCTTCGGCACCCATGACCACGGCCAGTGGCCGGGAATCGGTTCTTGGACGCAGCTGGGTTTCGGACTCGGAATCAAAGCCCAACACCAGAAGACCGCGCTCTTTCAGCTTTTCGAGCGTGTCCGCCAGATTTCTCACCTCGATCATCGGCACAAGATCCAGCGCGCCCGAAGCGGCCTTGGCCATGACGCCAGTTTCGCGCGGCGAATGGCGGGCCGTTGTGATGACCGCATCGGCCCCAAAAGCACAGGCTGTGCGTAGAATCGCGCCAACATTGTGCGGATCGGTCAATTGGTCGAGCACGACAACCAGGTTGAGGTCCTTGATATCATTGAGCCCGAAGCGGCTCACCGGATCAACTTCCAGCGCTACGCCCTGATGAACGGCCTCTCCGCCAAGCAGCCGATCAAGCTCCTTCGGATTTGTTTCGGTAACCTTGACCTTGCCGATCTCGCCGATTTCCTTGAGCCGGTTTAGGCCATTGGGCGTGGCCAGCAGCGCCTTCTTCACGCGATGCGGATTGTCCAGTGCGGCGCGCACGGTGTGCATGCCGTAAAGATAAACCGGGCCGGTATCGGGATCATATTTCGGCTTGGGCGGAAATTTGTTGCGGCTCATGGGTCTGCGGCACCGTTCAATAGGGAGGCCAGCGTGGGGGCGAGCAGTCTCGCACCTGACATGCTGAGATGATTGTCATCAAAGTACAGGGATTGCCCCTGCTCATATAGTCTGCAATCGGGATTGCATAGCTGTTCGCTCGGCAGGAACAGGATAGAGTCGGTTCGCGCGGCGATTTCTTCCAACCTGCGATTTATAGTATTGGCCTGCGCCACCTGCTGCTCCGGGACGAAAAGCGTCTCAACCGCTATGCCCTCATTGGCCGCCAGCGCCAGTTTGCGCGGTGCATTTACGCCCGGCTCCGGGATCGCGCCAGTCAGGACGACGGACTTTCCACTCTGCGATAACGCGCGCGCCGTTGCTTCAATGCCAGCGAACAGCGCATCGGTATCGGGGTAGTCGCCATTCGCATAGCGTGCCGCCAATACCACCGTGCCGATATCGGAAGCCTGCAGATAGGAAAGGATTTCTTCGTTCTGTGCCGCACAAAACGGTCGCGCAACAGGAGAAAAACCAAGGGCAGGAGGGCAGTTGGACGAGGCAAGCAACTGAACGTTTGCGCCGGTCTCTGCCAGCGCTTCCGCCAGCTCGACGCCATGGCTATCGCTCCATACTGCGACCTCTGCTCGTTCTGTGCCAGCGAGTAGACAGTTGCGATCCACTGCAGACGGGCCAGCGGTCAACGCCAGGCATTTCTCCCTTTCGCCGCTATAGTGCTGTGCTGCATTGGCAAGCCGCAAAGCCTCCGGCGAAAACCGTTGTGGCAAACCGCTGCTGATCAGGCCGATGAGACCCGCAAGACTTACGACTGCAAGTGCTGCTGCTGACCCAATCCATATGGAGCGCGGTTCGATATGTGGGCGGCGGAATGGCTGTTCGACCCAGCGCCAGGAGACCACTGCCAGCACAAATGACACGACCAAAAGGGCAGGGCCCGTCCAGCCTTCGAGCGAGGTGCCTGCGCGATACTGGTACAGCATCAACACCGGCCAATGCCAAAGATAGAGCGAGTATGAAATTAGGCCGATGAATACCAATACCGGCATTTGCAGAAGTCGCGCGACGACTGTGCCTGGTGCTGCGTAAAGGAGCAGGCAGGTGCCCAGTACGGGCGGCACGGCGGCAAACCCGGGAAATGGCGTGGCATTTGAATAAACAAAGATGGGCAAAAGCACCAATGCCAGCCCTAGCAGGGACAGGAAAGTGCGCAGCTGCGGACTTCGCGCAACCGGCACGAGGCCCAGACTAATCACCCCGCCCGCCAGCAATTCCCAGGCGCGGGTCGGCAACATAAAGAATGTAAAACCGGGCGCGAGACGCATGCCGATGGCGGATAGCGCGAGCGAGCCAACCAGAAGCAGCCAGATCGACCAGCCCAGCCATGTCGGCCTCAGGCGCCAGACAAGCAGCATGAACAGAGGCAGGGCGAGATAGAATTGCTCTTCAACACCAAGCGACCATGTGTGCAGCAGCGGCTGGGCAGTGCTGTCGGCGGTGAAATAGCTGGTCGTGCGAAAAAAATAGATATTTGAAACAGAAAAAAGCGCAGCGAGAAGGCTGCGCGAAAAGGTCAACAAATCTTCCGGCAGTAGGAAAAGCCCGGCAGCAATCGCTGTAGCGAAGAGCATTGCAGCTAAGGCGGGGAAAATACGGCGTACGCGGCGCTCGTAGAAATGAGCCAAACGGAACCGACCTGCAGCAAGATCGTCACGAATGATCCGGGTGATAAGGAAGCCCGAAATGACAAAGAAGATGTCGACGCCGACATAGCCGCCGGAAAAGCCAGGAATACCGGCATGAAACAGCAGCACCGGCAAAATGGCGAGGCTACGCAGGCCATCAATGTCAGCGCGATAATTCATCCCCGAGCGGTAACGCCTTTCCCACAGGCCCACAACGCCCGCATGAAAAGATGGTCAACGCCGAAGCGCTTGATATTGGTTCTCTATTTCAAGGGGGTGGTGGAGGGGACTGGATTCGAACCAGTGTAGCCTGAGGCGTCAGATTTACAGTCTGATGGATTTAACCACTCTCCCACCCCTCCACATTTTTGGGTAGGAAGCGAAGCGCTCTCGCGTTTCGTCGGGCGGTTTATGGTTGGCTGTCGCAAAGGTGTCAACACCCTTGAGACACATGCCCGCAAGATTTTGACGCGATTGCCATTTTTTGTGGGTGCCAGTGCGATGCTCTTGCCAGAGACCGCCCTGTCTTGCTAAGGCCAAGCGATCAAGTGCCTTCGGGCGGGTATAGCTCAATGGTAGAGCAGCAGCCTTCCAAGCTGAATACGCGGGTTCGATTCCCGCTACCCGCTCCATTTGCCTCATATGGCATTGATTTTATTACATAATTTCTGTCGAAATCAGCCAATGGTAGGCCAGCTAATAGGCCAATCGGTAGGCCTAATTCCCGCTTATTTTCGCTCAGTTGGCGACTCGTGCTGACAACTGGCAACTGTCATGTGTCCAACCGCAGTAACACCCCACTACAACGGCAATTATGCAGAAAAATTTCGCGTAGAACCTCTTTTTGCTTGACTTTATTAGAATATTATGCTATAACATAGAAACCATCATAAAGATGATGAAATAAAAGTACGAACACCCACTCCTTTGGGTTGCTAGAGGGCAGGAAATGCGGACCGCGTTTCCTGCCTATTTTTTTGAATATTGGAAAGAGAGAGCAGATTTGGATGAACACAGCATAGAGGAAGGCGAGTTCTGGAAAGAAGTCCCGAGTTTCACGGAGTATGAAGTTAGCGACTTCGGGCGGGTACGGCGCAAGGCACACATAGACCGCGACGGACGCCAGAGAAAAGAACGCTACCTAAAGCAGACGAAAATCCACATTGATGAGGGCACGGCTGAAAATCGGATGGCACGTGGCCCATATATCCGGGTCCGCGAAGACTCACTAATCTACACAGTCTCCGTTGCCTCACTCGTCTATGAGGCCTTTGTTGGTCCATTTGACCACCGCCGTTATCGCATCGGCTTCAAGAACGACGACCCAATGGACGTTCGTCTTGAAAACATCATCCGCGAAAAACGCGGCGAATTCAGCACACGAAAAGGCCTTTTGAACCGGCTGCGCAAACTGCGTCAGCTGGTCGATTAATTTATTGGAGAATTACATGAAGATGAAAACATATAACCCCGTCAGGGGATCAGCGCCGCACACTGGTGGCGTTGCGCTTGTCGGCAGCGAACCAAGCTTCGACATTATCAAAGCCGCTTTACACCTTGGCCGTACTGGCGGCGATCTTGTTGGCGCACGAGCGTCAGCGGAAGCACGAGGCGAGAACCAGCGGGTTCAGTCCTTTTTCAAAGCCGCCGTTGAATCGGGCTCAACCAATCTAGGCAATTGGGCAGAGCCATTGCAGGCTGAGGCGCAGACCCTCGGCAGCGCCTTCATCCAGTTCCAGCGCCCGGCTACGATTCTTGGAAAATTTGGAAATGGGGGCCGTCCGGGCTTCACCAAGATTCCTTTCCGGGTGAAAATCCCCAGACAGACCAGCGGGGGCAAAGGCTACTGGACAAGAAGCGGACACGCTAAGCCGCTGACGAAGTGGAACCACGATCTTGTCGAATTAGATCAAACAAAGGTGGCCACGATTTCAGTTTTTACCGAAGAGCTTCTTCGGGGTTCGAGCATCGACGTGCTGACTTATGCGAGAGCGGAACTGGCGAACGCGCTCACCGCCACTCTGGACGAAACCTTTATCGATCCAGCCATTGCGCCAATCGCGGGTGAGCGACCCGGTTCTGTCCTGTACGGAACAACGCCCGTCAACAGCGTGGGTTGGGATGCGGATGCAGTCCGAGAGGACGTAAAGGCCGTACTTAATCGCTTCATTGCCGCTGATAACGCCCCGACTTCTGGAGTCTGGGTTATGAGCCAGACAATCGCGTTGGCGCTTAGCTTGATGGTCAATCCGCTGTCTCAGCGCGAATTCCCAGGCATTTCGATGTTTGGCGGCACTTTCTTTGAACTGCCCGTCATTACGTCGCAAGCGGTCCCTGACGGCATTGTTGCGCTGATTAACGCAAATGATGTGCTGGTGGCCGACGATTCAAATTACGCCATCGACGTTTCAAATGAAGTTTCACTCGAAATGAGCGATAACCCCCAGCACAACAGTGTAACTCCTGTTGGCGCAAATCTAGTTTCGATGTGGCAAACAAACAGTGTAGCCGTCAGGGCCGAACGTTTCATATCATGGGCTAAGCGCCGGGATTCAGCGGCAGTATATTTGCAAAATGTAACTTGGGGTGGAGCGGTCGCACTTAGCTAGTGCGCCCCATCCATTCTGATACTCAAGGTAATTATTTATGAGCGTATTTCAAAATATTAGAAACTGGTTGTGGCCTAGCCAGAACCTTGCGGGCTATCTGGTCCGCGATCACCGGCCCGGAGCGTGGCAGGCAAATGACGAACTCATGGTTAGGGACTCTACATCCTACCACGCAGTCTATGCCTGTATGACACGTATCGCATCGGACATTGCCAAGCTTCCAATTGGTCTGGTGAAGAAAGACCCGGCAACGGGCATCTGGCAGGACCATGAGTCAAACTCATTCAGCCCTGTCTTAAGACGTCCCAACAAATTCAGCACCCCCCAGGCTTTCTTCGAAAGCTGGATGCTTTCGCTTTACTCGACTGGAAATTGTTATGTTATTAAAGAACGCGACAAGCGCGGAATCGTAATCGGCTTGTACGTTCTGGATAGCTCGAAAGTTCGTCCCGTTACGGCGGCTGACGGTTCCTATGCCTACGAGGTCGATACCAGCCAGATCAACGAACTTGCTGGCATCGTTGGCGACACAGTTTTAGTCCCGCCCGAAGAAATGATCCACGACCGCTTGGCCGCGCCGGGTAGCCATCCGTTGTTAGGTGTCTCACCTATTGCGGCGGCGGTTTCGCAGATTTCAGTGGCTCAGGAAATCCAGAGTTCCACCCTCGCCCTGCACAAAAACCAATCCCGTCCCATGGGTGCGCTAACCGCAGCCGGAGCAGTGTCGTCGGAGACGGTTGAGCAACTAAGGGCATATTGGGATTCCAATTTCTCTGGGAAGAATCTGGGTCGCGTGGCGATCCTTGCGGACGGTTTGACCTATCAGAGTTTCGGCATTGTGAGCGCTCAAGACGGACAGGTCATCGAGCAGTTGAAGTGGTCGGCGGAGGTTGTCTGTTCGGTTTTCGCCGTGCCCCCACACATGGTCCAGCTTGGCGACAATTCCCTGAAGTATGACAATGTATCTGCCCTAAATCAGCAATATTACAATCAGACTCTTATGCCCCGGCTGGAGTCCATCGAGGCCCTGCTTAATCACGGTCTCAACCTGCCCAACGGCGTATCGGTCCAATTTAATGTAACCGCGCTGTTACGCTTAGACCCCGCTGCCATGATTGCCGCTCAAGCCGATGCTGTAGGGGCTGGAATCATTACCCCTAACGAGAGCCGCAAGGCGCTTAACTATGGCCCTGTAGATGGTGGCGATACTATTTATCTACAGCAGCAGATGTGGCCGATTGAGAAACTGGCCTCACGTCGCGACCTTCCAAGCGACAACGACAATATGGAAGTGAACCGATATTTTAGAACCCTAAGTAAGATTAAGAGGATTGAACGAGATGCAGCCTGACGATTTCGCCCTGCTAGAAACTCTAGTTGAGACTGTCGAGAAGGCGGTCTCAGATATTAATAACAGGATTGATGCGCTGGAAAAGGAAACCGACGTTCACGTCCTTGACGGAATTGACCCGGAGCGGACTGACTATCGACGCAACCAGCTTGCCCGGCACAAGAATGGCTTGCACCAGTTCGACGGGACTAAGTGGAAGTGCATTGTCGACTCCATTGACCCGGTAGAGGTCGAGAATGGCGACGGCACGGCCAAGCTGGTTTTCGCTAAGTCGTCCGGTGACAGGATCGAGCGGGAGATTACCTATGCCCGCCCGTCCCGAAGGAAGGTGGCAGCATGACCACCAAAGAGAAACCAGAGAAACTAGGCACGTATGAAAGCCAGTGGGTTTGGTTGATCGAAGATATGAAGCTGGCGATGAAGCGCAACCCGCTAATCTGCCGGAGCCAGAGGGCCTTCAATTCTCGATACTTCCTTTGGGATAATCCCGACGAAACCGACCCAGCTAGCTTCATCATTCGCAACTTCATGCAGCAGGCCGAAACCCGCACCTTCTATCCCGACGAACCTGCCGGGATAATTCTCAAGAATGGCAAACGGTGCCTGAATGTGCCGGTGCTGATCACCTACGGCGTGAGCGACGAATACGAAACCGTCGCCGCCTAGCGGCAATTTTTTAAATTTAATAATCCAATCAATGGCTTAGCGGAATTTCTCGTTGACATTTCGTCAGCGGGCAGCTATACCGCTTTCATCCTCACAAAGGATAGGAGCCGCCAAAGAACACAACACAGAAAGGACAATCGCGAAGCGATTATAAATGAATATTTCTATTCCCAATCATACACTTAAGGCTTCAAACGACCAGAATTCTAACGTTCTTCCATTTCCCGAACGCCGTGGCATTGAGTTTCTGCCGGGCGTCTCCGCCTATCTAGACAGGGTACTAGGCCACGACCCCGAAAATCGGCGTTGGAACGGTCTAGACGTGGTGAAAGGCGTCGAGCGGGTGGGCCGTTATTTCAACACCCGAGTGCGTATTCAGTTTCCATACGGCAGTGCCGGTGGAGCAATCGAGGTCACTGGCAACGACCGTGACTCCTCGTTTCCAACCGACCAAGAGAACACAGATATCCTAGCCGAACTGGCTAGCTATCGGTGGCCAGTCCTCAAATCCATTCCAAATCTCCAAACCGTGCCTTGTCCGTTCGATGGCAAAGCAGATGACCGCTTTGACTTTTACGACGCTGACGGCGAGCCGCTCATGGTTCAGTTCATGAAGCGAGTGGATGGTGAAAAGAAATTCGCGTCCGTCACATATTGGGATGACGGCTTCAAAAGCTGGGTTTCTCCGCCGGGCAGCAACCCGATTTACAACCTTCACCTGATCAAAGAACGGAAATTCAGCACCGTATTCTTGCACGAGGGCGCGAAAGCGGCCCGATTTGCGCAGGCAATCGCGGACGGAAAACACCCTGATCATCCATGGGCGAGTGAATTTGCAAACGCCGTCCATCTTGGCTGGATCGGGGGAGCGCTAGCAGCAAACGAGACGGACTTTTCCGTTCTCAAGGTGCTGGGCGTAAAGATTGTCTATATCGTCCCCGATGCTGACGAGCCGGGCGAAAACGCCGTCCCGCATATCGCTCGGCAGATTGATCTATTGACCTTCAAAATCGACCTGCTTGGTTTTGGCGACGGGTTTGATATGGCCGATCCAATGCCAGAGAAATTCTTTGAGCGTGGCAACTACGTGGGCCCCAGCTTTCAAGAGCGCAGGGTACTGGCGACGTGGGCAACCGATATAAGGATTGTTCCCCCCGCACCGGAGGCAAAAGCCAGCGCTAAGCCGACCATTGAAACTTATCTTCGGCCCGGTTTTCATCGGCAGTGGTTCTATTCGACGGAAGATGGAATTCACGTCAATCGCCATTTCCCGACCGACATTTTTGACGATGACCATTTGAATCGTGAGCTTGGCCCGTTCTCGGACACGCCGAAGCTTTCGGACAAGCTCAGGTATTCCAACAAGACCGCCCAGCGCGTCCGAAGCATCGACATATGGCCGGGACAGGATCGCGTTTTTGTGGATGAGGGAAAGCGCCATTTCAACGCTTGGTCAAAGCCAGAAGTCGCCCAGGTACAAGGCAACGTGGCTATTTGGCAGGAGTTTTTGGCTCACTTTCTGCCGAACGAACAGGAGCGGCGCTATTTCTTGAAATGGCTCTATACGCTGGTGGCAAGGCCAGAGGTTCGGATCGGATGGGGCGTTTTGCTGCAATCTGGCCAGACCGGAACCGGCAAAAGCACTATCGGCAAAATCGCGACTAAACTTGTCGGGAGAGCCAATGTTTCTTTCCCTACCCATAAAGACGTTGAAGGCGATTTCAACGGCTGGGCAGCGTTTAAAAAGCTCGCAATCTTCAACGAATTTTACACCGGGGGCAGCAACTTCAAAATCTCAAACCAAATGAAGTCGTGCATGACCGACGACCGGATGACCTACAATGAAAAATTCAAAGTCGCCCGGCAAATCCGGTGCTTTGTAGAGGTTCTAGCTTGCTCCAATTCGCCGCGAGCGATCGATCTAGACGACAAAGACCGGCGTTGGTTCGTTCCGACCGTTACAGAAACCACCATGGCACCGGGTTTTTGGACCCGGTTTCATCTTTGGCTTCGGTCAGGCGGCATTGAAGCTATCAATTTTGAGGCTCACGCTTATGGCGATTATTTCGCAGAGGGCGAACGGCCCATGCGTACCGCCAAACATGCAGAGTTCGTTGCTAACTCTCATTCCGAAATCCATTCGCGAATCCTCGAATTTCATAATGATTGGGCAGATGAGGAATGTTGGATTGCAGCCAAGGTGCTGCAAGAGCACGTTTCTAGGGGCGTCAAGGTTTGGCCCGATGACAATCAAAGCTCCAACATCAAGCGCCTTCAGGGCCTTGATTGGGTGTATTACGGCAAGAGCGACGATGCTGATCGGCGGCCCCGCTATAAGGCCCATGGGGAGACTGGCAAGCGAGTAACTGCACTCGCAAGCCCGAAACTTCAGGATGCGCTAGCTGAGGCGGCGGCAGAGGGTAAAGACCTTCAGCCGCTATTCGACCGCGCCACATTCCTTCGGGAAAATGACTTGAGACCATTCTAAAGCTTGGCCACTTTTCCCGGGAAAGTGGCCAATAGGTGGCCAGCTAGTGGCCAAGGTCAAACCGTAGCAAAACTAGGAAAAAATCAGACCTTGGCCACTTGGCCACTAATTTTTCTTACCTTTTAGAAAATTCAAAAAAGGGGGGAGGAAACAAGGGCAACACGCCTAGTTTCTCTCATCACCAGCGGTTTCGGGAAACTGGTGGCCAAGTGGCCATGAGCCCCGAAATTTTGCTAACCCAATGAAGTTACAAAGAAATTTTCTGGCCACTAGATGGCCACTCATTGGCCACTGATTTTGAAAAGTGGCCAGATCACCAATGCCAAATGGCAAAAATCATACTTAAGGACAAAAATGACCGAATTTCTAGAATTCCTACGCGCTCCATCAGAGACATTCCGCGACGTGCCGGGCACCAATCTTGAAGTCAGCAACTATGGCCGACTTCGTAACATCATCACCAAGGCTTGGTATGGGCGCATCATCTATCAGGCCGATCTTGAAGGCGTGACCGATGGCAGTAAGCCTGTCTGGCTAAAAGAAGTGGTGGAGCTTACAGACAGGCCGACCGTGTACTTCTTGCACCGTGATCGCGACGACAAAGAGCAGGCGCGAGTGCTAGAGAGTGAGTATCACCGAACCCTACGTGAGGCGGCATAATGGCAGCACGTAAGCGAAACGGCCCTATCAGCAAAAACGAGCGGGAAATGATTGAGGATGGGCTTATAGCCGATCCATCCACCGCAGAGACACCGTGGAATGGCGTCGTCATCTATCCTGAAGCGCTAAGAACCCAAGAGCAGCGGGAACTCTATGCCCGCCTGTATTCGGATTACCCATCAAAGCACTTACTCAACGCCGGAGGAGAAGCGTTGTTTGTGCAGTTGGTGCGGCTGATCATTCGAGCGAACATGGTGGACGATACCCTGTCCAGCGGGCAGATTACCGACCCAACGGCGTTTAATCGGCTTCTCAAGACCGAACGCGACGTGACAATGGCAATTTCCAGCGCTCTTTCGCGTCTCAGAATGTCGCCTTCTTCGATTTCGAACTATCGGGGTAACTTGCTGGATAAGATGCCCACCGTTGATGAGCGAGCAAGCAAGCCGTGGAATTATGGCAAACCACAGGAAGAGTGGATATGAGGTGCGGGTAATAGGGGGCACAATCGCCCCCTTTTGTGTCCCGAAAAGTTTTTCTATACCGGTGGTCTGGATTCCTTGGGACAGCCGCCGGTACTAGCGTGGTAGCATTTCATTCCTGAAATAGCCGCCCCTCGTTATTTCATTCCTCCATATCCTTCGTTATTCTGTCCCTCTCTGCTGCGCCTCTAATCTCCTTCAGGTGCTCCGCTACAGAGAAGAAATCACTTCGAGTGACGATCATGGCGTTGCTTAGTTGGTCAAACTCGGGCCCTTCAACAATGTCGAACTGGCTGTTAGCTAGCCAAACACACATATGCATTGAGGCCATGACTGACAGAAGCGTTAGGTCATGGGTGAGCCCGATCAGTCGTTGCTGGTCGGGAAATGGGCCGATTTGGATTGCGTTGCCAATCGCGACGTATGTCACACCAGCCGCGTTCACGTGAGCGCCGTAACCACAATAGAATTTGTATTGATTTCGCCGGACGTCAGCACGTGGACCATCTAGTTCCTCAAGCTGCATTCGGACAGCGTAGGGGCTGAAGACTTTGTCTCCGGCCTTAAGACCAAGGTCCATCCAAGCCTGAAGCTGTTCGGGACGGCGGCTAAATAGGTCGAGGAGAAACGAACACTCCATCAAGTCTCTAATCATGGTGATCGCAGGCTGGTAATACCCACGAGTCAAAAGCTCGTCAGCCGAACCCGTTGTGTTGATCAGTCTAACACCAATGGACTGAATGGCTACTAATTGGCGCAATTCCGTATGTTTGTCGCCTTTATATTTGACCTTTGCTACTGCCTCGAATAGTGCGCCAGCTCTACTAACGTAATCCATGCATTTTGTTTGCCAAGCGTCACGAATTCTCATGGCCATCATAACTTTGCGAATTTCATCAGTGTTCATCTCGCCCTCTCGCTGACAACTGCAATCAGCCACTCAACCACGGTGACAGGCCTATAAATTCAAATTATGAAGTATATAATTTCAGAATATAAAGTCCTTGCGCAATTAATTACCCTATGTTAGTGATTTTCTGCTGACGATAGGTATAATTTAGCTAGCAAAAACCCGGCCAACAGAAATGGAGTGCCGATTTGAAAACGTAAAAGATTGGACATGAAATGATTTTAGACGAAGACACTGTTATCACGACCGTAAATATCGAGACCTACTATGGCAAGGTCACTTTGAAGCCGGGCCATCAGACGCCTTGGGGTGTGGTTGAAATTGTGCATCACCTTGGCGACGGCAATTGGTTTATCGGGACGAAGTGGACACCCGGCAAGAAGAAGTCAGCCCGAAAAAGCGCTCGCCTTCTGGACCTCGTGTGGACAGGGAGCGTGAAACAACTTTTCGTCGCGCCGCTGTTGCCACATTCTTTGCCAGCCGACGATAGGCAGGCGATGGCTGAGAGCTTCACGGGCGAATTCGGCTTTAAGAAAGTGGCGGGTCTAGACACAGGTTTCCCTGTCGTGCTGTCCGCTGACAACTGGCCAGCCTCAATCCCCCTGCCTCATTACGCTGTGATCTACCGTCCGCCTGTTCGGTCACCCCATTGGCGTGACGCTGACGTATGGCAGAGGGCGGCTTGAAGTCGCCTAGCAGCCTCGAAATCGAGGCCAGCCTAGACAGGGTAGCATTCGAAATCGGTAGGCCGGGTGTGGACGGCCCTACCCTCTATCCCATCTATGAGCGCCTTGAGCGCGACCTAGTCGCGGCCAAGCAGCGTGAGGCAGACAACATGACTACGGCGGATGCGGTTAAGCGGCGGCTTTCGTCGCTTTCCGATGCTTCACAATCTGCGGATCGAAAGGCAGCGCAATCTTTTGCAATTCCTTTTGCCGCCATTCCAGTGAACCACCCTCACCATATTCTTCACGGTTGATCTTGTGACCCATCAGGATCGCACGAAGTTCGGCGTCTAGTCCGCCTTCCTTCATGCGATCCTCGAAGCTATGTCGGACGCTATAGAGGGTCTGATTGCCGCCGGTGGGGCGCAGGTTGTTATTCTTGATGTACTTATTCACGTTGGCCGAAAGGCTCTCTTCTCGCCCTTTGTAACGAGCGAATCCGTTCGGGTAGTTCTTGAACACCTCAAGGGCCACGCCAACCAGAGGAATGCGCCGACGAGATTGCTTACTCTTAAGCTCTCTGGGATCATCGGGATCGACGCGCGGTTGAATGACAATGTGGGGCACAGCATGATTGAGCACTATGTCGCTCGGCATGATGTTTGCGAGTTCGCCGGGTCGGCATCCGGTTTCGATATCGGCCAGTAGGATTGCCCGCGCCTCATCGTCCAGAGAGTCCAAAGAACCCGGCTTCATAATCACTTCCTGTAGATGCTTCGTTGGGAAAGGCACACGCTTACCGCCTTCACCTTCCTCAAAGCTAAGCCGCGAAAACGGGTTCTTTCGCTCATCCTGACCAATGTGCTTGAAGTAGGCTGAATAGAGGGTGCGCATCGTTCCCACAGAGCGATTGCCCGAATTCGCCGTATGAGTTGGCTTGCCCTCTTTGGGGGCGATCTTTTGGTTCCAATACCGCCACATATCAAGCGCGTGGGCTCGGGTGATTTCTTCCATAGGAAGGTCGCCAACAAGCTCTATAAAGAGGTTGGGACCGCGCTCTTTGATTTCCCGCCATTTTCGGCGTTGTTCCTCTGACTTAGTGATTAGGTCGCCAGCGGCAATTTCTTCCATGTAGAGCTTGTTGGCCTGACTCACGGTCACAACGGGAATGGCGACATTACCTAGTAATGCCGCACCGACAGCGATTGGCTTGGGTGAAGAGATCGGTCCCATAGCATCAATTCGCTTCACGAGTTCATAGGTTGAGGCCCTACTTGCCAGTTCATCCAGCGGCTTAAACCCAAATCCAAGCGCCTCCGCCATGAGTACGGCGGCGGCATGGACCTGCATCGCCGTCTCGGCATCGCTTCTCGCCAGTAACGCCCCCCATAGGCGCTCATCGGCGGCTTCCCATATGTCGCGCTTCGCGCGGGCCATCTCCCGGTCATTAGTCTTTAACGACTTCCTGAAAACGCCAGTTTTTTTGTCACCCCGATCATCCATGTGGCGAGCGATGGCTGGAACCTTGCGCTGATAGTAAAAATTGCCAGCACGCTGCGTAAGGTAGCGGTCAGATTCGACTTTGCTTATCGGCTTGGCCATTATGACACTTTCCGGACAGATGGTAGGCCAAAAAGTACGCCAAATTCCAAGCCAGATCAACCACCCGGAATGTTAGAAACCCAATAAACTCAACACTTTCCGAGCATTACCGACTTGCGATGAGGCAAAAGCGGGAGCCCGCTACCCGCTCCAAATTTCCTCATAGTGCCAATTGTTTTGTCGATTTCGACTACGCCATTGCTTGGTCAGGCTAGGTGCGGGCAAATTGGTCGTTGAAGCAGCGCAACACCCACTTGCATCCTGTCGCCATTGCGACTAGAGACAACCTCGCCTGAAGGGGTTTAGCTCAGTTGGTAGAGCATCGGTCTCCAAAACCGAGGGTCGTGGGTTCGAGTCCCCCAGCCCCTGCCAGGCATCTCATAGAAATTGTTATTCGCATTAACAGGGCTGAATGGCGCCTAGCATTGCGGCTTTGAGGGCTTTGTCGTGCCTGGCTGGTCTTGTTTTGAACCATCCTGTTTTCGCCCAAGATCATCTATATTGTCGTCGTTCTGCTGTCCGGGTCCTGTCTCGGTAGGGGCGGGTTTGGACTGCTCTTTGGTCATGGCCTTCTCCTTACGTTCAGAAGAAACCCTGGCGCCGGCTTTTGGTTCACAGTCGTTGTGTTTAAGGTCGCGGCAGATGTTCAAAGGATCATGATCGGAAGAAAATTGCGACAAAATCGCCGCATTCTCGTTTCCGAGATTGCCTTTGGGATATGATCTGCATATTCACGTCAAGCATATGGCTGATGAAGCCGGTCTGTCCGCGTTGGTCTCACGCATAGCGGTATTTCGCTGCAATGCGCGGGGTCAAACTGTGGAGAACCTCAGTTTTGACACACCTTGTGTTGCGCCGTCGCTACGGTGTCGCATGAAGAGGCGATTAAAATTTGGTAGGGATTGTCTGGATCGGTTGTGTACCCCATCTGCGGGGCGTTAGTGTGGCGGGGTCTGGAGGCGGCGAATGAAGTACCGTGAGTTTTTAGGGGCAAGCCTGCTTGCCGTTGCTGTCGCCTTGGGATCAGTGGCTCCTGCCCAAGCCCAATCCATCGCGCAGGCCCTGGCTGCCGCTTATGATCACGCCCCCGATCTGCAAGCCGCAGTTTTGGATGCAAAATCGTCTGCGGAAAGAATTGTCCAGGCCAAGTCCGGTCTGATGCCCAACATTTCTGCGTCGGTCACTGGGGGATATGGGACCAGTCTTGTAGGCGGGTCATGGACCGCAGGCCGCTCGTCACTCGGCACAAGCCTGGACTATAGCCAGAACATCTTTGATAGCGGGGCGACCGCAGCGCAGGTTGAAGCCGCGCGCGCAGCCGCAGAAGTCGGCGAGCTCCAGATTCGAACGACTGAGCAAACCGTCCTTTATCAGGTGGTGCAGGCCTACCTGAACGTTCTGAGTGGCCGCGAGCTGCTCGCATTGCGGCAGGAAAACATCAATTTCTTTCAGGCGCAGCTCCGCTCAGCACAGGACCGTCTGGATGTAGGCGAGGGTACTCGCATAGACGTCGCCCAGGCTCAGGCTCGTCTCGCTCAGGTTCAGGCGGCATATCAGGGCACTTTGGGCACCCTGCAGAGCGCCGAGGCGACCTTTGAGCGTCTTGTCGGCATGCGTCCGCAAAACCTCTCGCGGAGCCACAATTTCAACGCCGTGATGCCACGCTCGCTCGATTCAGCTTTAGCTGAAGCTGAGGCTGGTCACCCGGGTATTCTCCTGGCGAAAGCTGGTATTCGCGCTGCCCAGGCGGGGGTGGATGTTGCTTTGGCAGGCTTCGGTCCTACTGCGGGCATTTCCGGCTCAATCGGTTCTTCATGGACTGGCCCGTCGGGCGCTCCGACAGACGGCATTTCTGCGCAGGTTGGGTTCCGCATAAGCGTGCCGATCTATTCTGGTGGCCGTACGGGCTCGACGGTTCGTCAGGCCAATCTTGGGCAGATCAAGTCGGAAGTCGACGCGCTCTCGGCCTACGATCAGATTCGCGAGGCCGTCATCGCAGCCTGGGCCGGCATTCAGAGCGCCGATGCACAGATCAATGCGGCGCAGGCCGGTGTATCATCCAGTAACACGGTTCTGGATGGCGTGATTCAGGAACGTGATCTTGGCACCAAGACGACGCTGGACGTTCTGAATGCTCAGGCCGATCTTACCTCCGCGCGCGAGGGTTTAATTACGGCATCCAGCAATAAGGTGCTCGCCTCTTTTGCTCTGCTTAGTGCGACTGGTCGCCTGAGCGCGTCCAATCTCGGTCTGCCCGTGGTGGTTAAAACGGCCGTGCCCTACACTCAGGCTGTCGAGGATGTCTGGGCCGAATTGCGGACCATTTCCGAGTAGGCGCTTATTGCTGCTGATGCTTTGTGGCCGGGCACGTCCCGGCCACAACTTTTGGTGGAAGACGTGATTGTTCCGTCTTGGGATGATTCCTTATCCAGCAGCTTGTCGCTAAGGTATTGTTTACGAATCAGGGTGGGGGTCGCTGCGGAAGCCTCTGCTCAGTCGAGCGCATGAGTAAGAGGCATCGATGAACAAGCCGGCTCCCAAAGAACCGTCCATGGACGAAATCCTGTCGTCCATTCGGCAGATTATTGCCGATGACGATGCGGCGGCTGCGCCGCGCCGGCCTGCATTTAGCGCGGCTCCCCCGCCCATGCAGGCAGCCCCGGCCAAGCCATTGGGTGGCCAGGCTGATCGCGACCTCTCCGATATGCTTGATGACATTGAGCCACTGGCCCTCTCATCGGCGCAGATCGTTGGTGATGACGCCGATGTGGGCGGGTTCAGCTTCGACTCCATTCTTGCAGATACGGCTGAAGAAGCTGCTGCTCCCAGCCTGGTTGACGCGGATGATATCACCTTTGAGGCGGATGACGGTTTGCCAAGCTTTGATCCGCTGCCGACCCGTGCTCTTGAGCCCGATCCGGTCGTTGCTCCCCCGCCAGAACCTGAACCTGAGGCTGCCCCCAGTTTGATGGCCTTTGCCGACGTTGAGGATGAGCCCGAAACAGAAGCCTTCGCGATCCCTGAACCTGCCTATGAACCCGAGCCCGTAGTCGCTCAGGCTTCGCCGCTTCCCGACCCGACGCTGACGAGCGATATGGCCGAAGAATTGCTGGAGCCCGCGACGCGCGCAGCCGTGCGTTCATCCATTGGCAAGCTCAATGCGCTTGGAATCGGCAATCCGGGGCTGACCATCGAAGCGATGATGCGCGACATGCTGCGCCCCATGCTCAAGGAATGGCTGGACGAAAACCTGCCATCCGTGGTCGAGCGCATGGTGGAAAAGGAGCTCTCCCGCATTTCGCGCGGAGAATAAGGTTCTTTGGTCTCGGGCCGCGTGAAGCCCTGTTGACCCCGCACCCTGCATTTGCTTGAAGTCTGCCAACCTTTTTTCGACCCGCCACGGTCCATCCGGGCGGGTCGCTGCTGTTGCGAGTGACGTGATGCTTGAAAAGACTTATGAACCCGCCGCCGTCGAAGAACGCATTTTCGACGCCTGGGTCGATGCGAAGGCCTTCGAGGCCGGGGCAGGTGCCAAGCCCGGCGCTGAGCCCTTCACTATCGTCATTCCGCCGCCAAACGTCACTGGATCGCTCCATATCGGGCACGCGCTGAACAATACGGTTCAGGATATTCTCGTGCGCTTCAATCGCATGCTGAAAAAGGACGTGCTCTGGCAACCCGGCATGGACCATGCCGGCATCGCCACCCAGATGATCGTTGAGCGTCAGTTGATGGAGCGCCAGCAGCCTGGCCGTCGCGAGATGGGGCGCGAAAAATTCGTCGAGCGCGTCTGGGAATGGAAGGGCGAGAGCGGCGGCACGATCATGAATCAGCTCAAGCGCCTCGGCGCTTCGGCTGACTATTCACGCGAGCGCTTCACAATGGGCGAGGCCGGTGCGCCCGACGACCAGATGGTTCGCGCGGTCATCAAGGTCTTTGTTGAGCTGCACAAGCGCGGTCTGATCTATCGCGCCAAGCGCCTGGTGAACTGGCATCCGGGCCTGGAAACCGCGATCTCGGACCTCGAAGTCGAGAATATCGAGATCAAGGGCCATATGTGGCACCTGCGCTATCCGCTGGCGGACGGCGTAACCTATCAGTTCCCGGTCAAGGACGAAGAAGGCAACGTTACAGGCACCGAAACGCGCGACTATATTATCGTCGCGACGACCCGCCCGGAAACAATGCTGGGCGACGTGGCCGTTGCCGTTCATCCCGAAGACGAGCGCTATGCCGGTCTCGTCGGCAAGTTTATCGAGCTGCCGCTCGTCGGACGTCGCATCCCCGTCGTCGCCGATGAATATGCTGACCCGTCGCTCGGCACCGGTGCGGTGAAAATCACTCCAGCGCATGACTTCAACGACTTTGAAGTTGGCGTGCGCGCTGGCGTCGAGCCGATCAATGTCTTCACCACGCGTGGTGCCATCATCGACGCCGATTTCGTGCCCGCGAAATATCGCGGCATGGATCGGTTCGATGCGCGCAAGGCTATCGTTGCCGATCTCGCCGCCTTGGCCGAGGAAAACGAAACACGCGGCCTCAGCCATATCGAAGACAAGAAGATCATGGTGCCGCATGACGAGAAGAGCAAACTCGTCGTCATCGAGCCGTTTCTGACAGACCAGTGGTGGGTCAAGGCCGACGTGCTGGCGCAGCCGGCCCTGGCCTCGGTGCGCGAGGGGCGCACCAAATTCGTGCCGCAGCAATACGAAAACACCTATTTTGCCTGGCTCGAAAACATCAAGCCCTGGTGCATTTCGCGTCAGCTCTGGTGGGGACACCAGATACCGGCCTGGTACGGGCCGGACAATGAAGCCTTCGTCGCGTACGACGAAGCCGAGGCGCAGGCCGCCGCTGAAGAGCACTATGGCAAGCCGGTCGAATTGACCCGCGACCCCGACGTGCTCGACACCTGGTTCTCCTCTGCGCTCTGGCCATTCTCGACCCTCGGCTGGCCCGACGAGACGCCGGAACTCAAGCGATATTACCCGACGAGCGTGCTGGTCACCGGCTTTGACATCATCTTCTTCTGGGTCGCCCGCATGATGATGATGGGACTGGAATTCCTAGATCAGGAGCCATTCCATACCGTTTACATGCATGCCCTGGTCCGCGACGAGAAGGGCCAGAAGATGAGCAAGACCAAGGGGAACGTCATCGACCCCCTCAAGCTCATCGACGAATATGGCGCAGACGCCACCCGCTTTACGCTGACCGCGATGGCGGCGCAGGGGCGTGACCTCAAACTCGCCATTTCGCGCGTTGAGGGTTATCGTAACTTCGTCACCAAGCTCTGGAACGCCGCCCGCTTCCTCGAGATGAACGAAGCCCGCCGCGTTGAGGGCTATGATCCACGCGCCAACAAGCTGCCGCTTAATCGCTGGATCGTCGGCGCGACTGCGCGCGGCCTTGCCGCAGTCCGTACAGGCATCGAAGAATACAAGTTCAACGAAGCCGCCAACGCCGCCTATGACTTCGTCTGGGGCACGTTCTGCGACTGGTATGTGGAATTCGCTAAGCCCGTCTTCATGGGCGAGGACGAAGCCGCCAAGGCCGAAACCCGCGCTACTGCTGCCTGGGCGCTCGATCAGATCCTGATCATGCTCCACCCGATGATGCCCTTCGTCACCGAAGAGCTCTGGGAAAAGACCGGCGAGTTCGGTCCCAAGCGCGACAGCCTGCTCATTCTCACCGAATGGCCGGACTTGTCGGGCCTCGAAGATGCCGCAGCCGATGCCGAATTGGCCTGGCTGGTCGATGTCATCTCCAATGTGCGTTCGGTGCGCGCCGAAATGAACGTGCCCGCCAGTGCAAAGCTGCAACTGGTGGTGTCCGGGGCAGGGGAGCAGACGCTTGCTCGTCTGGTCGCCGGCACCTCGCTCATTTCGCGCCTTGCCCGTCTCGAAGAAATTACACCGCGCAACGATGTGCCCGGTGAATCGGCCCAGTTCGTCGTCGGCGACGCGACCTATGCCCTGCCGCTGGCTGGCGTGATCGACCTTGCGGTCGAAAAAGCCCGCCTCGAAAAGGAAGTGGGCAAACTCGACGCTGAAATCGTCCAGATCGACAAAAAGCTCGGCAACGAGCAATTCGTCGCCAAGGCACCCGAAGAGGTGATCGAGGAACAGAAGGCGCGCCGTGAGGCGGCCATCGACCGCCGCGAGAAGATCCTCGCCGCGCTCAAGCATGTAAGCTGACTAAAAAGGCCCGGTGTAACAACCGGGCCTTTTCTTCGGTGTTAAATGCTGCCCTGAACAGTATGCAGTCCGGCATAAACGCCGCCGCGTGCCATCAACGCGTCATGCGTACCATCTTCGACAATCCCGTCTTCGGTTAGCACTAGAATACGATCTGCATGCCGTACCGTGGATAGGCGATGGGCGATGACCAGCATGGTCCGCCCTTTTGCCAGCCCCAGCAGCGCCTGCTGCAATGCTCGAACAGATCGCGGCGCACCTGCGCCTCGATGCGTGCCCCCATCACATGCCCTCGATAATCCACGAAATAGATGGGAATGGCCTGCACGGCGAAGGCCGCGAACATGACCAGACCAAGCCCACCCAATTGCCAGAGAGCATTGGGCGATTGCATCAATTCTGGCAGGCGCGAGAGGATGATATTTGTGGTCACCGGCAGCGCAATAGCTGCTGCCGCGACCAGCACGGCAGCCCCCATGACCGCAGCAAAAAGCGGCAGATGGGGCCGGTAATATGAAACAAAGCGCCGGAATCTGGCGCGTGATATCTCCTGCGCAGCAGTTCCTGCTGCGCGGCGACGAAAGACAGGAGGAGAAAAGCGGCTAGAGCTGTTCGGCGCGCTTTGGGCCCCGTCGGAAGATTTGGAATGCATGAACGATCATGTCCTGTTGCAGACGAAGTGCGGCTTGGCTGGACATGATGGTTTTCATTTTCAAACTCCCAAAAATGAGCTGCCGAAATATGCGCAGCCAAGGGCTGGTCTGCAAGCGAGCTAAAGTCACAAAACTGTCTCTGTGACGATTCCGCAACAAAGGCCGGGATTCACGCTGAGATGCCCGGATAGCAACGTTTTGGCGATGTTTGCTGCCACAATCTCACCCTAAACAATGTGCCCGGAGCGAAATTGGCGCCGCCACGCCGGTGGACTGTCGATGATCGCATTCGGGATATAAGGCATTCGGGGGCGGATGCCGCGATTGTCGGCCTGCGCGATACTGCGGGCGGGATATGACGCTGACTCCCCCGATTTTCTGGATGATTGACGGATCGCGCGCCGTCTGTGTGGGTGACATGAACGCAGGGACTTTGATCGCAGGGCAATCCGATCGTGGCAGAAAAGCCACTCCGGCGGCACTTGCAGCATCTTGTGATCGGTCTGGCCGAATGCGGCCACAAAGCGCGTTTACCTCTTGTTCAGATTTGGTTTGGCCCGCGACCGCGTTCCGGGCGAGATTATCGATGAAAATCAGCGGCGTTCCGGCCTTGTCCGGTGTCGCAGCGGGTTCGGGAAGCCGGAAGCCGCATTTTGTACCCGCCCATGGCCTCATGGGCGAAAGGAGTATCATGCGGACTTTGTCCCATGCCGCCACTGGTCTGCTTCTGGCTTTCTGCGCTGCCGCTCCGGCTCAGGCGCAGACTGCCATTGACGCGGCTTCTGATTTTGCCCGCTCGATGGATGGGATCACCTCCATGGACAGCGTGGGCGTGCCCAATGACACCTTCATTTCGGCGCTGGAAAGCGATGCCGAAGCAGGGCGCCCGCTTGCGCTCTGGCAGCTTGGCTCCATGTATGAAAATGGCGAAGGTGTCGATAAAGACCCCGTGAAGGCCTTCGGCTATTACTCGCAGATCGCCATCCAGCATGCTGATACCGCGCCGCGCGGTCTTGAGGCGGACATTGTGGCGCGCTCCTTTGTCAAGCTGGGCGACTATTTTCGCGAAGGCGCGCCCGAGCTTGGTCTGAAACAGGATGCGGTCGAATCCCACCGCATGCTGATGCATGCCGCCAGCTATTTTGGCGATGCCGAGGCGCAATATCGCGTTGGTTTGCTCTATCAGCAGGAAGATGGTCTTGGCGTCAGCCCCACACTCAGCGCGCGCTGGTTGCAGGCCGCGGCCAGCAAGGGCCATTGCCTTGCACAAGCCGGCCTCGGCAATCTGCTGTTCAATGGCATGGATGGTTATCCTCCGCGCCCGGCGGAAGGCCTGATGTGGCTGGAAGAAGCGCACAAAACCTGCCTCGGAACCATCGACCAGGCGGCTGCGGATGCTATGCTAAATCATGCACTCTCTGCCGCCAGCCCGGACGATCTGGCCGCGGCACAGTCCATGTCTGGCAATACCAGCTTCGAAGTTGGCATTGAGTTCTGATTGTCCGGCTTTCAAGCCGGGCAATTCTAAAAACTGAACACGCCTTCCACGGGCACATGGTCACTTGGTTTGTCCCAGCCACGCACATCCTTGTGGATGGCGACATCGTCCAGCCTGTCTGCCGCTTGCGGCGAGAGCATCAGGTGGTCGATACGGATGCCGGCATTACGACGCCATGCGCCAGCCTGAAAATCCCAGAAAGTAAAAGCCTCTTCGCCGTTCACGGAGCGGAGTGCATCCGTCATGCCGAGATTACGCAGAATGCGGAATCTTTCGAGGCTTTCCGGGCGGTATAGCGCGTCGCCCCACCATGCTTCGGGATCATGCGCGTCGATAGGGGCAGGGATGAGATTGAAGTCACCCATAAGCACGAATGGCTCTTCAAATTCCAGCCGACCTTCGACAAAGCGGTTCAGTCGATCCATCCAGCGCAACTTGTACGGAAATTTTTCCGTATCCACCGGGTTACCGTTCGGCAGGTAGATATTGCAGACGCGCACAACCCCGCCTTCCACTGAGAAAACGCCTTCGATCAGCCGGGATTGCTCGTCTTCATCCTCTCCCGGCAGGCCACGATGCACTTCATCGAACGGGAGCTTCGAGAGCAGTGCAACGCCGTTCCAGCTTTTCTGGCCATGGGTTTCGATATTGTAGCCCAGCGCCTCGATCTCTGCGCGCGGAAAGGCTTCATCGACGCTCTTGATCTCTTGCAGGCCGACAATGTCCGGCTTTTCTTCCTCAAGCCAGCGCAGCAGCAATTCGATGCGCGCCTTGATGCCGTTGATGTTCCAGGTCGCAATGCGCAGGGCCATGGTCGGCTCCTCAGGTGAAATCGGCATAGACGGCACGGATCAGGTCCTTGGGATATTGCCCTGTGCAGCCTTCCAGCGCCGTATTGGTCATTGAGACTATCGTAAGCCCGTTAGCGGGATCGACAAGCCAGGAATGGCCATAGACCCCGCCCCAATTGACGGTGCCCTTCGCCGAAGCCGAGTTGGCGGCAACCGGGTCGTCAATAATGGCGCCAAGATAGCCGAAGCGCTGCCCGGCATCGTCGCGCTTGAGATCGCCGATCTGGTTGGAAAAGGCCCGCCCAACGGTTTCGGGCCGCACCGCACCGCCACCACCATTCCGCATCGCTTCAAGGAAGCGCAGAATGTCGCCAGGCGTTCCGGCCATGCCCGCGCCTCCCGATTGAAATGCCTTTTCATTGAAGATGCGCGACGGCGAAAACGTTGGCCCCTGACCGGTCTCGTTCGGCACCATCTGTGGGTCACCCATCGGCGTCGCCACCGGAGCGCCGTCCGCATATGGCTTGGCGAGGCGACTCTTGTCGGCCACGAAAAAGCCGGTTTCGCTCATGCCCAGCGGCCCGGTAATATGGGCGCGCACCGCATCCTCGACACTGCCGCCATGCACTGCGGCCAGCACCGCGCCCAGCACGTCGATAGCCACCGAATAGAGCCATCCCGTGCCGGGTTCATAGGCCAAGGGCTGCTGCGCGATCAGCGAAAAATTCTCCTCAAGACTCTTGTCCGTCGCCCCAAGCCCGGTGGAAATATCCGGGTTCTGCGGATAGCCATATTCGAGCCCAGCTGTGTGTGTCAGCAGGTTGTGAATGGTAATCCTTGCCGCCGAGCCGTCAGCAAGTTTCGGCATGAACCATGGGATATACGTCGCCACCGGCTCATCAAATCCGATCAATCCCTTGTCTGCCATGGCCAGGGCTGTCGCGGCAACAATCGGTTTGGTCACCGAGGCCAGACGATAGATCGCATTCTCGATCATCGGCACGCCTGCTTCGCGGTCAAACCAGCCAGCCGTCTTGCGACAGATAATTTGACCATGCCGCGCCACAACCAGTTCTCCGCCCACAATCGACTGCTTGTCGATAGCGGCGTTCATGACGGCGTCGATATGGTTTGGCATGCTGATTCCTCCGTAACGGCGGCACTTTACCGCCCGGAGGTCAGAGAAAGCTAGACGGCGAAACTCGTGCCACAGCCACAGGAGGCGACGGCGTTCGGGTTCTTGATCTGGAACGATTGCCCGATCAGATCATCGACAAAATCGATCTCTGCGCCGCCCATAAATTCAAGACTCAACGAATCGATCAGCACGATTGCATCGCCCTTTTGCAGGACCAGATCGTCGTCATTGGCCGTTTCCTGCACGAGGTTATATTCATACTGAAAGCCTGAGCAGCCGCCACCGGCCACCGAAACGCGCAGCACCGTTCCTGGCGCTTCCTTGGCAACAATACGCGCAACGCGCTTGGCGGCACGGTCGGAAAGGGTTACGGCGGGGCGATCAGCAAGTGCAGCGTCTGTCATGGATAGGTCCGGACATTCGTAATGTCATAACAACAACGCTAAGATAGGCGCTCCAGACGCCGTTGCAAAGGCCTGCAAATACACATGAGCGAGACCGCCCCCTATGCCAGCAAGCCCGAGCTTTCCGTCGGGCGTCTTTATGGCACCGGCCCCAGCCCCACGCGCAACGAGTTTCAGCGCGACCGTGACCGCATCATCCATTCGACTGCCTTCCGCCGCCTGCAACACAAGACGCAGGTATTTCTTGCTCATGAAGGCCGCCATTTCCGCAATCGGCTGACTCATACGCTCGAAGTCAGCCAGATCGCGCGCTCCATCGCCCGTGCCCTTCGCCTCAATGAAGATCTGGCCGAAGCGCTCGCCCTGAGCCATGATCTTGGCCACACGCCTTTCGGTCACGCCGGGGAAAGGGCACTGCACCGCGCCATGCACGAATTCGGTGGCTTCGACCACAATGTGCAGGCACTGCGCGTCGTCACCCTGCTTGAAAACCGTTACGCCACCCATGACGGGTTGAACCTGACATGGGAAAGCCTTGAAGGCATTCTCAAGCACAATGGCCCGCTCATCGACGCCAGTGGTGCCCCACATGGCCGATATGTGGAAGAGGGGCTACCCGCGGGCCTCGACGCCATCGCCACGCCCGCCGATCTGCGCCTCGCCACCCATGCCAGCCTCGAAGCACAGGTCGCAGCCATCGCCGATGACATCGCCTATAACGCCCACGACATCGACGATGCCCTGCGCGCCGAACTGATCACGCTCGAGGATTTTCGCGACGTGCCTATGGCGGGTCCCATCGTCGCCGAAGTGCTGGAGCTCTATCCGCATATCGCTGTCAACCGGCAGACCCACGAAGTCCAGCGACGTATGATTACCCGTGCCGTAGAAGACGTGATCCGCACCAGCGCTGGGAACATCGCCATGTCCGGCGTCAACAGCGCTGAGGACGTTCGCCTTGCCGGTAAGACCCTAGTCGGCTTCTCATCTGCAACCGCTGAAGCCGAAAAGGGATTGAAGCGTTTCCTCTTCGCCCGCGTCTATCGCCACGACTCGGTGATGAAGCCGGTGCTCGAAAGCGAGGCGGTGGTCGAGCGGCTCTTTGCGCACTACATGGCCAATCCAGACATGCCGGGCCGCTGGGGTGAGGCGGGCAGGGCAGTCGACGGGCCGCAACGGGCTCGCATCGTCGCCGATTTCATCGCTGGCATGACCGACCCCTATGCCCTCGATGAATATGAGCGTCTGTTTGACGCTCGACCGGATTTCCGTTAACCCGGCCCGATTAATCCCCATAGGTTTGTCATGGATATTTTCGCCCTCTTCACCACCCGGGTTATCGAAGCCCTGCGTGCCGACTATCCCGAGTTGGACGATAGCCTGCTCGCGCGCGTCGTGGTGGAGCCCCCGCGAGATGCCGCCCATGGCGATCTCAGCACCAATGCAGCTATGGTCGTTGCCAAGCCGCTGGGCAAAAATCCGCGTGAACTGGCTACTGCTCTCGCGGGCCGTTTCGCCCATGCGCCCGATGTTGAATCGGTTGAAGTGGCCGGTCCCGGCTTCATCAATTTCCGCCTCTCCAACGCCATCTGGCACCAGGTGCTCAAGGCAGTCGGTGCGCAGGGCGAGAATTATGGCCGCTCCGATATCGGCAAGGGCGAACGCGTCAATGTCGAATATGTGTCGGCCAATCCCACCGGGCCCATGCATGTCGGCCACACCCGCGGCGCGGTCTTCGGCGACGCTCTGGCCTCGCTCATGGCCTGGTCCGGCTATGACGTGACACGCGAATACTACATCAACGACACTGGCGGTCAGACCATCATTCTCGGTCGCTCGGCGCTCCTGCGTTACCGCGAAGCCCTTGGCGAAACCATCGAAATCCCGCCCGGCTTTTATCCCGGCGACTATCTGATTGCCGTTGGCGAGGCGCTGAAGGCCGAATGGGGCAATGCGCTCCTCGAAAAGCCGGAAGAAGAAGCCGTGCTCATCGCCCGCGAAGCCGCGCTTGGCGCGATGATGGTGATGATCAGGTCAGACCTGGCCCTACTCAACATTCACCACGATGAATTCTTCTCCGAGCGCCAATTGCACGGTCCCGGCGGCGACATCGAAAAGACCCTCGCCTGGCTGCGCGAAGAAGGCATGGTCTATGAAGGCCGTCTCGAAGCGCCAAAGGGCAAGACGCCCGAGGATTGGGAAGACCGCGAGCAGACCCTGTTCCGCGCCACCGACTATGGCGACGACACGGACCGCGCGCTGATCAAGTCCGACGGCTCCTACACCTATTTTGCCGCCGACATTGCCTACCATCGCAACAAATATCTGCGCGGTTTCAAGCACATGATCAACGTGCTCGGCGCTGACCATTCTGGCTATGTGAAGCGTCTGCAGGCGGCAGTGAAGGCCGTGTCCAATGGCGAAGCCGATATGGACGTACGCATCTGCCAGCTTGTGCGCCTGCTCAAGAATGGCGAGCCGTTCAAGATGAGCAAGCGTTCCGGCGATCTGGTCACCCTTGCTGACGTGGTCGAGGAAGTCGGCTCGGACGCAACGCGCTTTATGCTGCTATTCCGCCGCAATGACGCTTCCATGGATTTCGACTTCGCGCTGGTCAAGGAACAGACCCGCGACAATCCGGTATTCTATGTCCAATACGCACATGCCCGCGCCTGCTCGATTTTCCGCAATGCCAAACGCGATCTGCCGGACCTCGATATTTCCGCCGCAGCGCTGACCGCCGCCGAGGCGGAACGCCTCGACAGCGCCGCCGATATTGAACTTATCCGTCTGCTCGGCGCATGGCCGCGTACGGTGGCTGCAGCCGCAATTGCGCATGAGCCACATCGCGTTGCTTTCTATGTTCACGACCTTGCTGCGGCCTTCCACGGCTTCTGGGCCAAGGGCAAGGATGATCCGGGTTTGCGTTTTATTAACGCTTCTGATCTGAATTTGACGCTGGCTCGACTCGCCCTTGTGGACGCCGTACGTCAGGTGATCCGCAATGGTCTGGGTATTCTGGGAGTCACGGCGCCCGAAGAGCTTTCATAATTCGGGCGTATTGGTGTGAACACTCGCGGAACGGCTCTGGATAGGGCCGTTCTGCATTATAGGGGCGCTGGCAGATAACGTCAGCGAAACCGCAATCGATGGCCTCACAGACTGAAGCACCGGATGATCTCATTGCCGAGCTGGCTCGGCTTATGGCCGACGATGCCAAATCCGATCAGGCCACGCGTGTGCGTGAACCCGAGCCCGCAAAGCCTGCGCCGATCCGTATTCCGGGCGCCGAAAGCGTGGAAACGCCAAAGCCCGCTTTTGGTGCAGTGCGCATTCCCGGTGATGCTGAAGATACCGAGCCAAATCCATACAATTTCGACTTTGCGTTAGATCCCAAGCGTGGCGTCACCAGTCCGATTGTCCCGGCTGAGCCAAAAGCTGCAGACCCGACTCCCAAGTTGACGCCAACGTCTGCTCCAGAGCCTGTTTTCGTCGAGCCAGCAGTGGCCGATGCGCGGCTTGACCATGATGCCCTTGCCGATCTGATCGCTGCGGAACTGGCGAGTGACCTTGCTCCGGACCAGCCTCTGCCTGTGGCCGACGGCCCACCCCGGGGCGAAGACAATTTCGGTGTGCCACCTGTATTCGGCCTTGGTACGGCGCAGTCTTCCAGACCGGCGCCGGAGCCAGTCATGGTGCAGCCTGAGCCTGAGCCGGAGTTTGAACATGGTCCTGAGGAAATCCTCCCAGAACCCCAGTTTGTTCAGGCAGGAGTGTCCACGGAAGATGAACAGCCCTCCGATCCGCTTGCCGACATAGAGCGACTGATTGCACCTGCGGTTTATAAAGCGCAGGTTGAAGCGTCTGCGCCTCGCGCCCCCAGTCCGTCACTCCGCAGCCTGGCCACGCCGACACTCCCTGTTGCCGAGCCACAGCATGAGCCGCGCATTGATGCGCCGCGCACTGCCGCAAAGGCAACGCCGCTTTCGGTTGATGATGCCATTCTTGCGGCAGCCTCGGCTACCGGCGCACGTGTAGAATGGGTCGAACCTCATCACGGCGATGGTGCGTCTCTTGCCGATGACGATTTCGAGACGGAAACCGAGCCTCGGCGTAGGTTTGTGATGTCTCGCGCCGTAATGGGACCGCTTGTGGCCGTCGCCCTCCTGGGCATTGCCGGGTTTGGTCTTTATTGGGTTCTGGGGCAGGGTGGCGCACCGTCAGGCCCGGCACCATTGCTGGTTGCCGACACGAACCCGGTAAAAGAAACCCCTGATCCGGTTGAGCCCACATCGTCGCAATCTGTCGTTTTCAACGAGATTTCTGGCGCCAACAACCCTGCTGACGAACAGCTTGTACCCAGGGATCAGGCCGACGTAGCCGCGCTCAACGAGGCTGCTGCCTCCAGTGGCGGTAGTGGCGTTCTGGCAAATGCCGACGGCACCGGTATCGACCCCAATCAGGATGGTCTGGTGAACCGCAAGGTTCGCACCGTGACTGTCCGTCCCGACGGCACCATCATCAGCGGTGCAGACAGTATGGCCGGTTCAGCAATTCTGCCCGTTGAACGGCCAGACGTGCCCAGCGTACCCGGCGCCGATGTTTCAACGCCTGATCTTGTAGCCGCAACTGAGCCGGTTACGACCACCCCGGCTGCTACCACGCCGGCACCTGTCACCACCACGCCACCTGTTACGGCTGGGTCGGTAGTGCCGGTTGTCGATGCGGCCGGCGCGCCCATCTCAGGTCGCACCACGACCATTCCGTCCAGTCGCCCTGCCGATTTCGCGCAGGCTGCGGCTGCCGCTTTGTCGGCATCGGCGGTTCCGGCAACACCTGTTGCAGCGCCCGCTGCGGTTCAGCCTGCAGCCGCCGCCACAACGGTGAGCAACACCACTAGCGGTGCCTCTGCCTTCGTTCAGCTGGCTTCCCAGCGCAGCGAGGAAGCCGCTCGGCAGTCGGCTCAATCGATGAACACGCGCTATGGTGTCCTGTTCGGGGGTGCAGCGCCTGAAATCCAGCGTGTCGATCTGGGCGAACGCGGCATCTATTATCGCGTCCTCGTGCCTGCCGCCTCTCGCGATGCTGCTGCCTCCATTTGCACCAATATCCGTGCGGCTGGCGGGGACTGCCTGTTGCTCTGATCATCTGTGGGCAATGTCCGGCGTGCTTGACGCTCGCCGGGCCAGCGGCCAAGGATGGGCCATGATGTCCATTGCCCGGAAACCGTGATGACGAGCGCGCAAACCGATTGGTTCGATACGCCGCCACCACCTCCGGCGGATGAAATTCTGCATGTCGATGTCGATGGCTATGAAGGTCCGCTGGATCTTCTGCTTGATCTGGCGCGGCGGCAGAAGGTCGATCTGGCCACAATTTCCGTTCTGGCTCTGGCAGAGCAATATCTGGCCTTCATCGAAAAAGTGCGTGAACGCCGGATTGAGGTCGCAGCGGACTACCTCGTCATGGCAGCCTGGCTCGCTTATCTGAAAAGCCGCCTCATGGTGCCGCAAGCGCCTGGCGACGATGAGCCGAGCGGCGAAATGCTGGCTGCAATGCTGCAATTCCGTCTCAAGCGGCTCGAAGCCATGCGCGCCGCAGCCAATCGCCTGATGAACAGACCACGCCTCGGCTTTCAGGTTTATGCCCGCGGTGCGCCCGAGCCCATCGAAATCTCCCGAAAGTCGATGTGGGAGGCTAATCTTTACGATGTTCTTCGCGCCTATTCGTCCCAGCGTGAACGCGGCATTGCGACGGAGTACACCCCGCTGGCCCGCAACGTCTGGTCATTGCAGGATGCGCGCGATCTCCTGCTGCGCCTGATCGACGACAGTATGGAATGGGTCGCCATGGACACATATCTCATCGAATATCTGTCCACGCCCGCCGACCGCGCCACCGTCCGGGCGTCGAGCTTTGCATCCAGCCTTGAACTGGTTCGCCTGGGGCAGATCGATATCCGCCAGACCGAGACCTTTGGCCCGCTGCTTATGCGCCGCCGTCGGAGCGATAATCCGTGAGCGAGGGCACAATGGACGACGAAGGCGGCGAGGTACTGCGCCGCCACCTGCGCATCGTTGAGGCGTTGCTTTTCGCCTCGGCCACGCCGCTTAGCGCGTCCGACATCGCGCCTTATCTCGGGGAGGGCGTGAAGGTTGCTGCTCTTCTGGCAGAGCTTGAAGCGCAATATGCGGGTAGGGGGGTAAACCTCGTCCGTCGCGGCGAAGGCTGGGCCTTTCGCACCGCAGAAGACCTCGGCTTTCTGCTCCGACGCGAGGAGCAGGAAACGCGCCCGCTCTCGCGCGCCGCGCTCGAAACGCTGTCAATCATCGCCTATCACCAGCCCTGTACCCGCGCCGAAATCGAAGAGGTACGCGGCGTCACCACCGGCAAGGGTACGCTCGATATGCTGATGGAGGCCGGATGGATTCGCATGCGCGGTCGCCGTCGCACCCCGGGGCGCCCCGTAACCTACGGCACCACCGAAGCATTCCTTGATCATTTCGGACTCGAATCCCTCTCGGATCTGCCCGGACTTGATGAATTGAAGGGCTCGGGCCTTCTGTCCGGGCGTTTGCCGCCAGATATGCAAATCCCGCTGCCATTCGATGGCGCATTGCGAGACGATGAAGACCCTCTCGATCCTGCTGATCAGGGTGAAATTGACGAAGAGGACGTGAAATGATCGGCGCAGCGCACACGGCAGAGCCACATAATTGGGGCCTGCGTGGTACGGCTGGCGTGTCCTTTGCCGCGTCACTGGAATTCGACAATGTCTGCGTGGAGCTTGGCGGCAAGCCCATCCTCGATAATCTGCAATTGTCACTCCGCCCCGGCGAAATTGTCTGCCTTCTGGGCGAGTCGGGTTCTGGTAAATCCACGGCCCTGCGTGTCGCCGCCGGCATCCAGCCCGTCAGCTCTGGCACGTTGCGTATCAATGGCGAGGTGATGTCGGCGGCAGGACGCACGATCTCGCCCGACCGGCGCGGTATCGGCCTCATGTTTCAGGACTACGCGCTCTTTCCCCATCTTTCTGTGCTGCAAAATGTGTTGTTTGGCCTCAAGCGCCTTGGCCGTGCTGCCGCCATTGAACAGGCCAAAGCCGCCCTGCGTCGCGTTGGCCTGACGGGCCGTGAAAACGACTATCCCCACCAATTGTCCGGCGGCCAGCAGCAACGCCTTGCCTTGGCCCGTAGTGTTGCCCCGCGACCCGGCCTGCTGTTGCTTGATGAGCCGTTTTCAAGCCTCGACGCACGCCTGCGCGAAACTGTGCGCGACGAAACGCTTGCCGTCCTGCGAGAAACCAATGCCACCAGCCTGGTCGTCACCCACGATCCCGAAGAAGCCATGGTCATGGGCGACCGGATCGCCCTGCTGCGGCAGGGGCGCATTGCCCAGATCGGCACGGCAACCGAGATCTATCGCAAACCTGTTGACCTCGCCGCGGCTCGCTTCCTTTCGCCATTGGGCGAGATTGAAGCGCAAACTGTCGCGGGCGCCGCGCCAACACCATTTGGCCCGGTTCCTGCACCCGGCTTTATGGATGGTGACCGCGTCACGATTGCCATCAGACCCGTCGGCGGCGCCGAAATTCGGCGCGAGGGCCCCGGCACGCCGGGGCGCATCCTGTCGCGTCGAGAAGCGATCGGGCTTGATCTCTTCGAGGTGAAGGTGGATGGTCTGGATACCCCTTTGGCCATCCGTCAGCCGTCCAACTTTGCGCTATATCCAGGACAAGATGTATTCCTTGTCCTCAATCTGGAACACGTTCTTGTGTTTGGGCGCGATTAAACCTATTTCTCGGTCTATCTATAGCGCGTAAAGCGCATCTGGACTTTATTGGGAGACTATCATGCACGCGCCGTCTATTTGGGGCATTCTCGTTGTCGCCGTCGTCGTTATCCTGCTGTTCGGCCGCGGGAAGATTTCCGGCATGATGGGCGAAGTCGCCTCGGGCATCAAAGCCTTCCAGAAGGGCATGAAGGACGACGACAAGCCGGTCGAGCGTATTCAGACCGCTTCTGAAGTCGAAGCGCGCGAAGTGGACAAGAGCAAGGACGCCTGATCAGGCGTCTCCGTTCTGACCCGATACATTCGGAGCAGCGTTCTGCTCCGCGGAGACTATTTCTATGCTCGGCCTTAGTTGGACAGAGTTACTGGTGGTTGGCGTCGTCGCGCTGATCGTCATTGGCCCGAAGGACTTGCCTGTCGTTATGGCGCGCGTCGGAAAGTTCGTGGGGCAGATTCAGCGCATGGGGCGCGAATTCCAACGCGAGATCAACAAGACCACCGGCCTCGATGAAGTGCGCAATCTGCGCAATTCCATCACCGATCCGCTGAAAAAGACCGCCGATGAAATCCGCAAGGAATTCAACGCGATCGGCAAGGACGGTAAGCAGTCTCCGACGGGGGCCCTGAAGCCCACCGATCCCAAGGTCGAAAGCGTCGCCGACGCGATTAAGGAACAGGCCGGAATGACCCCGGCCAAGTCCAGCACCGAATTGGCTGGTGAGTATGGCTTCAAGCCGCAGGCGGCCAAGCCTGTTGCCGGAACAAAGACCACGCCACCCACCTTCAGCGATACAAAAACGGCCAAGGCTGCAGCCAAACCTGCTGCCGCCAAAAAGCCAGCAAAGCCAAAGGCGACCAATGCCGCCGCTGACAAGACTGCTGAGCCCGTGAAGGCAGCGCGGCCTAAGGCTGCTGCAAAGCCGGCTGCCAAAAAGCCAGTGGCGAAGAAGGTGTCGACAGCCAAGGCCGTTGCGCCCGCCGCACCCGTTGCTGCGCCTGCCGTGACGGAATCTGTGGCCACTGAAACTAAGCCAGCCGCGCCGAAAAAGCCCCGCGCCCCGCGCAAGAAACCTGCCGAAACGGCCGAAAAGAGCTAAGCCATGGCCGAGACCAAGCAGATTGAAGACAAGAGCAAGGTTGAGCCGCAGGACGAACTCGCTGGCAGCGAGGCGCCGCTGATGGAGCACCTGATCGAGTTGCGCAAGCGCCTGATCAATAGCTCCATCGCCATTGTCGGCCTGATGATCCTCTGCTTCCTGTTTGCCGGGCAGATTTTCGATCTGCTGCTCAATCCCTATCGCTCGATCTATCCCAATCCGGGCGATATGGAGCTGATCTATACCGCGCCGCAGGAGTTCTTCTTCACCCAGCTCAATCTGGCCTTTTTTGGCGCGATCTTCCTCGGCTTTCCGTATCTCGCCACACAGGTTTACCGCTTTGTGGCGCCCGGTCTCTACAAGCATGAACGCAGGGCACTGATTCCCTATCTGGTTGCAACGCCGGTTTTCTTTCTGCTCGGCGCGGCAATGGTCTATTTCGTGGTCCTGCCGCTCGCTCTCGGCTTCTTCACAAACATGCAGACCGAGGAAATCAAGCTCCTGCCACGCGTGTCTGAATATCTGGGCCTCGCGACCACGCTGATCCTCGCCTTCGGCATCTGCTTCCAGCTTCCTGTCGTTCTGACGCTTCTGGCGCAGATCGATCTGGTCAATGTCGATCAGCTCAAGAAGGGCCGCCGCTATGCCATTGTGGGCATTCTGGCCGTCGCCGCCTTCGTGTCGCCGCCTGATCCGATCTCGCAGATCGGCCTTGCCATCCCGATGTATGCTCTCTACGAACTCGCCATTATCTCGGTTCGGATGGTGCAGAAGCGTCGTGAAGCTGCGCTCGCGGCTCAGGACACGGAACTGTCCAGTTCATCCTCCGAATAGTCGCGCTCTTTCGGGGCGCGGTTTTCGTGCCCCGGCCATGCAGGCGCGCCGAGGGCATTTTAGCCAGCCTGCATGATCAAAGAGGCGGGCACGGCCCGTAGCAACGATGTTCGATATCAAGTGGATCAGAGACAATCCTGACGCCTTCGACAAGGCTATGTCGCAGCGCAAGAACGTGTCCGTCCGCTCCTCCGATCTTATCGCCATCGATGAGCGCCGCCGCCAGATTATCGCGCGCCTCAATGAAGCACAGGAAAAGCGCAACGCTTTTTCCAAGCAGATCGGCCAGGCCAAGGCCCAGAAAGACGAAGCCAAAGCCGCCGAGCTGATGGCCGAAGTCGCACGTCTCAAGGAAATCATTCCGGCAGGCGAAGCCGACGAGCGCGCCGTCGAGAAAGAGCTGCGTGACGCGCTCTCGACCATTCCCAACATGGCCTATGACGATGTGCCGGTTGGTGATGACGAAGGCGGCAATGTCGAATATTTCGGCCTCAACGGCTCGCCGGAGACCGCCGCAAAGGCCCGCCCGGCAAAGCCGAGCTTCACCTTCGCGCCGAAAGAACATTTCGAAATCGGCGTTGCCGAGAAGAACATGGACTTTGAAACCGCTGCCAAACTGTCCGGCAGCCGTTTTGTTGTCCTGAAAGGCCAGATTGCGCGTCTCGAACGTGCGCTCGGCCAGTTCATGCTCGATCTGCACACGACCGAACACGGCTATCTCGAAGTCCAGCCGCCCGTTCTGGTGCGCGACGATGCCCTGTTCGGCACTGGCCAGCTTCCCAAGTTTGAGGAAGACCTCTTCTTCACGCCACATGGCGAAAGCCGGCTGGCATTGATCCCAACCGCCGAAGTGCCGATGACAAATTTCGTGCGCGAATCCATTCTCGCGGAAGAAGAACTGCCCCTGCGGTTCACTGCGCTAACCTCCTGCTTCCGCTCGGAAGCCGGTTCGGCTGGCCGCGACACGCGCGGCATGCTGCGTCAGCATCAGTTCAACAAGGTCGAACTGGTCGCCATCACCACGCCCGAAGAAGCCGAAAACGAGCATGAGCGCATGCTCGCTGCTGCCGAAGCGGTCCTTCAGCGCCTTGGCCTGCATTATCGCGTCATGAAACTCTGCACCGGCGACATGGGCTTCGGTGCCCGCCGCACCTATGACATGGAAGTCTGGCTGCCGGGCCAGAACACCTATCGGGAAATTTCCTCGGTTTCGGTCTGTGGTGATTTTCAGGCCCGCCGCATGGAGGCCCGCTATCGCCCGTCCGGCGAAAAGCAGCCGCCGCGTTATGTTCACACCCTCAACGGCTCTGGCACCGCGGTTGGCCGTTGCCTCATCGCCGTGCTGGAAAACTACCAGCAAGAGGATGGCTCGGTGCTGATCCCTGAAGCGCTCCAGCCTTACATGGGCGGCCTGACCTCCATCGGCGGTCAATGACATGAGCCTGCGCATCCTCCTCACCAATGATGATGGCGTGGATGCGCCGGGCCTTGCCGTCATGGCTGAAATTGCCAATGCGATCTCGGACGATGTCTGGATCGTTGCCCCGGATGGCAATCAGTCCGGGGCAGGGCACCGCTTCAGCTTTGGCCGTGAACTTTCCTATACCGAACACGGCCCCCGCCGCTTTTCGGTTAAGGGCGGTTCGCCCGCTGATTGCGTGGTTGCGGCCATGACCCACCTTCTCGGCGATAAGCCCGCCGATCTCGTTCTGTCCGGCGTCAATGCCGGGCAGAACCTGGGCGACATCGTCAATTGCTCCGGCACGGCCGCAGGCGCGCGGGAAGGGGTCCTGCAGGGGGCTATCGGCATCGCCATGAGCCAATCGATGGATTACGAAGTCTCGCGCACGCCCAATTGGTCCAATGCCGTGCGTTTCGGCGCAGAAGTGGTCAATGCTATTCTGGCCGCCCATGGCAATGACGATGTGTTCTACAACGTCAATTTCCCGTTCTGTGGCACCACGGAAGTGACGGGCCTCACCGCCGTCGCCCATCAGCGCTTCTCGCGCTCGCCCATTCGCTATTATCCCAGCGATAATGAGGGCGAGTTTTTCATGGCTATCCCGGAAACGCCGATGCCGCTCGATCCCAAAGCGGATTACGAGGTGCTGCGCTCCGGCAATTCCATCACCGTAACTCCCTTCGCCTTGCAACAAACCCATCGCGGGGCTTTGGAGCGGCTCGGAAATATCTGCCTCAAGGGGCGGTAGTTCTTCTTTGATCCATGATCTGCTCGGCGTCTGTTTCGAGCACACTCTATCCTAATCCCCGTGCTGCCCTCGGGCTTGACCCGAGGGCCAGTCTCCCCCGGCGATATTTTCGGAATTGGGCTCTCCCATAGACCGTCGGGCCAAGCCCGAGGGCAGCAGCGTGCGTGGCTCGGCACGGGCGCCACGAACGGGGCTACTCGCTCTGACATTCCTTAACCTTACCCATCCCTGAATCATCGCGATACGAATTCACTCAAATCGCATCAGCTTTAAACTCGTCTTTACCTTACCCGCCTAGTCTCACAATCAGTTGTTGAGTACCTGCGTATGAGTAAGCCGATGAGTTTTCGCGTCTCTTCGCGACCGAGTAAAACGGTCGCCATCGCCGGAATGATCGTGGCTGCGGTCGCGCTGTCCGGTTGTAATAGTCTGGGAAGTCGCTCGTTCGGTGACTCCACTGTGACTGGCTCCGTCGCCCAGTCGGGTGCTCCTACATTTAATCAGCCCATGCCTGCTTCGCTTGGTGCGCCGCAATCTACTGATGTCGCCATGAATCAGTATTTGCCGCCCGCGCCCGTTGGTGGCGGCGGCTGGAGCGGTGGTGGCAATGCGCTGCCACCTGCGCCGGTCGGTAATGGCTTTCAGCAGCCGTCCGGCATGACCTCGCCAATAGGCATGGGGTCAGTTGCGCCTACCGTTCAAACACAGTCCCTGCCGCCTCTTAACTCGTCGCCTTCAATGGGAGCCACCCAAGCCATGCCCGCTCAGCAGACTCTTGCCTCGCTTCCGGCCACGCCACCGGCTGTTGCCATGGGAGCGCCGACAAACGCAGCGCTTCCGGTCAATTCCAACGTGCCTGTTCAGGCCGCCGCCAACACCAATGGCTATAGCCACACTATCGCCAACGGTGAATCGCTCCACACGATTGCCCGTCGTTATGACGTGACCGTTCAGGCTATCGTGCAGGCCAACGGCCTGTCCTCGCCGGATCGCATCGTGGTCGGTCAGAAGATTACCATTCCGGGTCGCGGTGACCTCAATAGCGCAGCGCCTGTAACGCAGGTGGCCAGCGTTGCGCCCGTTGCCTCGACGGCAACCCTGCCAGACACCCGCCCGGCCAATCTGGCAACTCCTACCGCCACCGCACCGGCTCAGGCTAACCTTGCAGCGCCGACCCAGACACCTGCGCCGGTCGCCGCGACGCCAGCTCCGGTCCAGACAGCCTCGATTGCGCCTGCCGCTGTCGCCGAGCCTGCAATGTCTGGCAATGATAAGTTCCGCTGGCCGGTTTCCGGTCGCATCATCACGGATTTCGCTGCCTCGCGTGGCACCGGTATCAATATCGATGCGCCAGAAGGTTCCAGCGTCAAGTCTGCCGAAAATGGCACCGTGATCTATGTTGGTTCCGGCGTTGAGGGTTACGGCAATCTTATTTTGATCCGCCACCCCAATGGCTACGTATCTGCTTATGCCCACCTCAAAAACATGAGTGTGGACAAGGGCGCCGTCGTCAATCGCGGTGACGCTATCGGCTCTGTCGGCCAGACCGGCTCTGTCTCCCGTCCCCAGCTCCACTTCGAGCTGCGCAAGGGTGCAACCCCGGTTGATCCGATGCCGCTGCTCGCCAGCTAAGCCGGAACTGCCTCCAGAATCGAAAAGGCCGGGCGTGGTGCCCCGGCCTTTTTCGTTTTGTCCACCCCACCGCTCGTCACCCTCGGGTCAAGCCAGAGGGTGACGAGCGGTGTGCGGTGCAGCCTCAAACCGCCTTACCCTCTTCACCCGCCAGCGTACGCACCAACTGGATCGCAACACGCCCAGACCGCGCCCCACGCGTTGCTGCCCACTCGATCGCCCGCGCGCGCAAGGTCTCTGCATCCACGCTGAGCCCATAATAGTCGGCATAGCCGGACACCATGGCGAGGTAATTGTCCTGATCCGAATTGTGGAAGCCAAGCCAAAGCCCGAACCGGTCGGAGAGTGACACTTTCTCTTCCACAGCCTCGCCCGGATTGATTGCCGTCGAGCGCTCATTCTCGATCATGTCGCGCGGCATCAAATGGCGACGATTGGATGTGGCGTAGAACAACACATTGTCTGGCCGCCCCTCCAGCCCGCCATCGAGTATGGTCTTCAGCGACTTGTAACTGGTCTCGCCACTGTCAAAACTGAGATCGTCGCAGAACACGATGAACCGTGCATCCTGTCCGGCAATGGCGCGCATCAGGCGGGGCAGGGTCTCAAGGTCTTCCCGCGCAATTTCAATCAGAACCAGCCGTTCGAACCCCTCGCGCGATTCGATATCGGCATGGATAGCCTTGACCAGTGAGGACTTGCCCATGCCGCGTGCGCCCCAGAGCAGGGCATTGTTGGCGCCATGGCCACGAGCAAACTGCTCGCTATTGGCCAGCAGCAGGTCGCGCACATGGTCGATGCCCTTGAGCATACCCAGCGGTACGCGGCTCACCTTGGGCACGGCCAGCAGAGTGCCGCTATCGCCCTGCCAATGGTAGGCATTCTCGGGGCCGAGCACGAATGGCTGAGCCTGAGCATCCTTGTTCAGCGCCCCGGCAATTGTCTCCAGCGCGTCGGCGATCCTGCCCAGATAGTCTTTGGTCTTCACCAGTCTCGTCCTTGTGTATTCGGTCGCGATTGCCGCACCCGGATTGGCTTTGCAATCATTGATACCCAAATGTATAGTCCGCGCGATTTTGGCCGGGGCGCAAGTGCAGGCAAGCCCAATAGCGTCCAGCGTTTGAGAAGTCAGCGCGGGGCCGCCCCATTCCACCAGAAACAAAGAAGAAAAACACTTAGGAGATCGCTTGATGTTTGTAACGCCCGCCTATGCGCAGGATGCTGTTGGAGCCACTGGCGGCATGGCTGACATTTTCATTCAGCTCATGCCGATCGCCCTTCTGGTGCTCATTTTCTGGCTGCTGATTTTCCGCCCGCAGCAGAAGCGCCTTAAGGCTCAGCAGGCTATGCTCGGCGCCATCCGCCGCGGCGATACTGTCGTCACCACCGGCGGCATCATCGGCAAGGTCACCAAGGCTGTCGATGGCGAAGACCTCGAAGTCGAAGTTGCTCAGGGCGTCAAGGTCAAGGTTGTGCGTGGCATGATTGCTGACGTGCGCTCCAAGTCCGAGCCCGTAAACGACAACAAGCCCGCCTAAGCGGGAACATGAATGGGCCGGGGCAACGATGCTCCGGCCTTCCGCCTTTTCAGGACGTCTTTTATGCACCAGTCGCCGTTCCGCGTATTCGTCATTCTGTTTGTCGCAATCGCGGGTATCCTGCTTGCAGCCCCCAATTTCCTGCCCAAATCCATTCAGGAATCGCTTCCCGGATGGCTGCCGCAACCCGGCCTGGTTCTCGGCCTTGATCTGCAGGGCGGTTCGCACCTGCTTCTTGAGGTCAACCGAGAAGGCATCGTCACCCAGCGCCTGAGCGATATTCGCCGCGATGCGCGCAACGTGCTCGCCACGCAGAACGGCATCGGCAACATCATTACCACCGATGTCGCCCGCAATACCATCTCTATCGAGCTGACCGATCCGACCCAGAAGGCGCAGGCTGAAACCGCAATTCGCGGCCTTCAGAACACCCTCAGCGACTTCATGTTCGGCGGCGTCGGCGTCGATGAACTCAGCTTCGGCGAAACCGGCGACGGGCGCCTCACCATCACCCTCACCCCCGAGGGCATCAATCAGCGCATGAGCTCGCTGGTCGCCCAGTCGATGGAAGTCATCCGTTCGCGTATCGACGAACTCGGCACAACCGAGCCCACCATTCAGCGCCAGGGCGATACCCGCGTCATGGTGCAGGTCCCCGGCTTCGGCGACAGCGAGCGCCTCAAGAACATCATTTCTCAGACCGCGCGCCTCACCTTCCACATGGTCTATCCCGGCATGACTGCCGATCAGGCCGAAGCGCAGGGCTTGCCGGTCGGCACCATGATTCTGCCAACGCAGGAGGGTGGCCGCGAACTGCTGTATGAAGATGTTGCCATCGGCGGCGAATCCCTTGTCGACGCCCAGCCCGCCTATGACCAGCAGCGCAATATCCCCGTTGTCAGCTTCAAGTTCGACACGCGCGGCGCCATCACTTTCGGCGAACTGACCTCGCGCAACGTCAATCAGCGCTTCGCCATCGTTCTCGACAACACCGTCATTACTGCGCCGATCATCCAGCAGCCGATCACTGGCGGTTCGGGCCAGATCAGCGGCTCCTTCACTACGGCTTCGGCCAATGACCTGGCCGTATTGCTCCGTGCAGGCGCACTCCCAGCCAGCCTCGACGTCATCGAGGAACGCACGGTTGACGCAAGCCTTGGTGCCGACTCCATTCAGGCCGGTCTTACCGCCGGTGTCATTGCTTCGGTGCTGGTGCTGGCCTTCATGGTCATGGCCTATGGCCTCTGGGGCGTATTCGCCAATATCTCGCTGATCCTCAATATCATCCTGATCTTCGCGGCGCTCTCGACGCTCGGCGCAACGCTGACCTTGCCGGGCATTGCCGGTATCGTTCTGACCATCGGCATGGCTGTTGACGCCAACGTGCTGATTTACGAACGAATGCGAGAGGAACAGGCTTCCGGCAAATCGCCGCTACAAGCCATCAATGCAGGTTTCGAGCGCGCCTGGGGCACGATTATCGACTCGCATCTGACCCAGCTGGTTGCGGCAGTTGTTCTCTACTTCATGGGCTCGGGCCCCATTCAGGGCTTCGCGGTCACGCTTGGCCTCGGCATTCTGACGTCGCTCTTCACCTCCTATACGGTCACCTCCTATCAGGTGAATCTCTGGTACAAGCGCGTTCGTCCCAAGAAGCTGAAAATCCAGCACTTCCGCTTTATTCCTGACGGTACAAAAATCCCGTTCATGAAGATTTCGCGTGTTGTGATCGCGCTCTCCATCGTCATGACTTTGGTGTCCATCGGCTCCGCCTTTACCAAGGGATTCAACCTTGGCATCGACTTCGTCGGCGGCACGGCCATCGAGATCCAGCATGTCGGAGGCCCAGCCGATGTGGCGCAGGTGCGTGAGGCGTTGAGCAGTCTCGATCTTGGTGAAATCCAGGTTCAGGGCTTTGGCACGCCGCAGGACGTTCTGGTTCGCGTCCAGGCGCAGGAGGGTGGCCAGGCCGCCGATCAGGCCGCTGTGCAGCAGGTTCAGGAAGCTCTGGCATCTGAGAATTACGAAGTGCGCCGCGTCGAAGCCGTCTCTGGTACCGTTTCTGGCGAACTCGCCTTTACCGGCACCATCGCCGTCATCATCGCGCTGGTTGCCATCCTGATCTACATCTGGTTCCGCTTCGAATGGCAGTTCGCCATGGCGGCGGTGACGACAACGTCACACGATTTGATCATGACCATTGGTCTGTTCTCATTGACCGGAATGGAGTTCAACCTCAGCTCCATTGCCGCCGTGCTGACGCTAGTGGGTATTTCGCTCAACGAAACCGTGGTGGTTTCCGACCGTATCCGCGAAAATCTGCGTAAACATCGCAAGATGCCGCTACCCGAGCTGATCGATCTGTCGATCAACCAGACGATTGTGCGTACGTCCTTGACGCAGTTCACCCTGCTTCTGGCGCTGCTGCCGCTGGTCTTTTTCGGTGGCGAAACGCTGCGCAGCTTCACCATCGCCATGACCTTCGGTTCGCTGGTCGGCATGTATTCCTCGGTCATCATCAACGGCCCCATCCTTATCAATTTCGGCCTCAAGCAGAAATCTGACGACGACATCAAGGCCGAAGAGGATCGGAAGAAGAAAGCTGCCGACGGCGCATCGGTTTAGTCCGCGTTCCGATTATGCCACGAACACTGGGCTGTCCTCGGGCTTGACCCGAGAACCTCTGCCAGCGCAAACCGGCCCAAAACGGCCCTCGGATCAAGTCCGAGGGCAACGCCGCAATCATTCGGCAGGACTGCGATGACAGACAATATCAACACCCAAACCCAGCCCTTCCGCCAATTCCCCCAGCAGGTCGGCATCGACGCCTACGGCAATGGGGGTTTCCGTTTCGCGGAAATGTCGCACAGGGGCTCTCTGCTTTGCCTACCATCCGGCATGAGCGCATGGCAGGTTACATCTGCTGCCGAACTCACTTTGGCCAGCTTGCAGCCGGTGCTTGATCAGGCAGGCGCCATCGACGTGCTCCTTATCGGCCTTGGCCCCGACATCACCATCATTGATCCCGCTATTCGCGCCGCCTTCCGCGAGCGGAATATCATCATCGAGCCGACCCAGACTGGCGGCGCCATCCGCACCTATAACGTGCTCTTGGCCGAAGACCGCGCCGTCGCCGCCGCCCTCATCGCGGTCGAAAAGGCGCGCTAATGCTGGGCCAACACTCGCAGCTTGCGCCGCATTTCGGGTTCTTTTCCATCTTCCCCCTTGAGGGGAGGGGGGCGACGCTAGGCCCAAAGGGCCGTAGCAAAGCCGGGGAGGGGGTTCTGCGTTATGCCCAATAGCCAAGACTTCGCCGCCCAGTCCCTGCGCGAACACGACCGCGACCGTTACCTGGCCACGCTGGTCCTGCCCGCCGAACTCCGCCCGCATGTCACCGCCATTCTGGCCTTCAACGCAGACATTGCCGCCATCCGCGAGCGCGTCTCGGGCCCGCAGCCCGGTGAAATCCGTCTGCAATGGTGGAATGACGCGCTGACCGGCGAGGGACACGGCGAAGTGCGCCAGAACCCGCTGGCCGAGGCGCTGCTCGGTACGATTACAAAATACAGCCTGCCCATCGGCACACTGCAGCGCCTGATCGGCGCGCGGCGCTTCGATCTCTATGACGATCCGATGCCCGATCTCGAAACCTTCGAAGGCTATGCCGGAGAAACCGCTTCAACACTGTTCCAGCTTGCCGCGATGATCCTCAACAATGGCGAGCCGGTAGAGCAGGGCGACGCCGCCGGGCATCTTGGCGTGGCACAAGCCATGATCGGCCATCTCCGCGCTTTCGGCTATATCTCCGCGCAGGGCCGCATCATGCTGCCCTGGTCGATCCTCGAAGCCAATGGCGTCCGCGAGACCGAACTCTTTCGCGGTCAGGACAGCGAGGGCCTGCAATCAGCCCTGAGCCAGATTGCCGAACTGGCTGAAGACCACCTGCAAAAAGCCCGCACCGCAATCGCCGCGTTACCGAAGAATCTGCGCCCCGCCTTCGCCGCTCTTGCGGTGCTGGAAAAGCAGCTTTCAGCGTGGAAACAAACCAGCAGCGTGCCCTTCGCGCCGCCCAATGACGACCCCGACTGGCGCAAGATCGCCCGCCTGACATGGTGGGCGTGGCGGAATCGCTAGACGGCACGATATGGTGCTCGTGATGTTCGGACCAACGCCCCTAGGTAGTCCGGCACGCCGTCTTCCCCTCTCCCCTTGAGGGAGAGGGTGGATCGGGCAAAGCCCGAGACGGGTGAGGGGTGCTGACCTGTCCGCCGACGCGAGCCCCTCCATTGTCACCCGCGCCAGCGTCAGCGCTTGATGTCGCCCCTGGCCGCAAACTTCCCCTACCACCAAGCTGCCCTCGGGCCTGGCCCGAGGGCCATTCTCCTCATGCAAAGCCCTAAAAGTTGGGCTCCCCAGCCGGCCCTCGGGTCAAGCCCGAGGGCAGCGCAGCGTTTTTGTGGCTAAAGACGAGAAGCGAACTCAGTAAACCCGGCCTCACCCGGAATAACAGCCCGCAGGCGGGAAACTATCGAGTGTAATATTGGCTATGGGCCGTAGCGGTTTAACCCCGCTCCACCATCGCCACAAATTCCCCGGTCAGCCGCGCCGCGACAGCTCCGTCAAACAACAACTCCGCCACCACGCTCAACCGCGCCTTGCCGCGCCGGTCCAGCATATGTCGGAAGCTTCCCCAGTCGGCGCCATCCAGCCGCGCCGCCGCCCGCACACAGCCTTTGACCGGCAGCAGATACTCAACCTCGGTCTTGTGGATCACCAATTGATTGGCAATTCCCTCTGCTTCCAGTCGCAAATGCAGCACAGACCATGCCGCCAGTAGGCCAAGCGTCGAAACGCTCCCCCCAAACATCGTGCCATGCACGTTGATATTGGGATCGAGCGGTGCTTCGAGCACCACTTCCTCTGCGCTGGCGCTGAGTACAGACACATCCATCGCCTTTGAAAGCGGGATTTTGTCATGCAGAAACGTCGCCAGCGCAGTCGGTTTCATGCCCAGGCCTTGAGGTCTTCCAGCGCACGGCTGGTAACCGCCCGGCGCTTGGCAATGGTCTTCTCCGGCCCCCGCCAGCGCGTAACGCCATCCGGCTTGGTGATCGTCACTTCGGGGAACAGGCCGAAATTGACATTCATCGGCTGGAAGCTGCGGGCACCGCTATAGCTCTCGGCCTCCATATGCCCACCAGTAATGTGCCCGATCAACGCACCAAGCGCCGTTGTTGCCGGCGGCATATCCATCGACCCGCCCAGTGCTTCCGCTGCCGTCAACCGCCCGGTGATCAGACCACAGGCTGCGCTTTCCACATAGCCCTCAACGCCCGTCACCTGCCCGGCAAAGCGAATGCGTGGATCAACTTTTAGTTTAAGATCGCTAGACAACACTTTGGGAGAGTTGATGAACGTGTTGCGATGCAGTCCACCCAAACGCGCGAACTGTGCATTCTCGAGCCCCGGGATCATGCGGAAAATTTCCGCCTGAATGCCGTATCGCATCTTGGTCTGAAACCCGACCATGTTCCAAAGCGTGCCCAGCGCATTGTCCTGCCTAAGCTGCACGATGGCATAGGGCTTCACTGTCGGGTTACGCGGATTGGTCAGCCCCACCGGCTTCATCGGCCCATGCCGCAGCGTTTCGGCGCCGCGCTCGGCCATCACCTCGATAGGCAGGCAGCCATCGAAATAGGGGACCTTCTCCCAGTCCTTGAATTCATGCAGCGGCGCGGTCTTCAGCGCTTCGACAAAGGCATAATACTGGTCGCGGTCCATCGGCAGGTTGAGATAGTCAGCGCCGGTGCCGCCGGGCCCCACCTTGTCATAGCGCGACTGCTTCCAGGCAATGTCGTGATTGATGCTGTCATAGTGGATGATCGGCGCAATGGCGTCGAAAAATGCCAGCGAATCCTCGCCAGTTTTTTCCAGCACCGCTTCGGCCAAAGCTGGAGAGGTGAGGGGCCCCGTCGCGATGATCACATGCTTCCAGTCACCCGGCGGCCAGCCCGCGATTTCCTCGCGCACAACGGTAATGTTGGGATGATTGGAAATTGCTTCGGTCACCGCCGCAGAGAATCCGTTGCGGTCGACGGCCAGGGCACCACCAGCCGGCAGCTTGTGCTGGTCAGCCGCACGCATGATCAGCGAATTGCAGCGCCGCATTTCCTCATGCAGCAGCCCTACGGCATTCTGCTCGTGATCGTCGGAGCGGAAAGAGTTTGAGCAGACAAGCTCGGCAAAATCGTCGGTGTGGTGCGCGTCGGTGGCTTTGACCCCGCGCATTTCATGCAGGACGACCTTGGCGCCCGCTTCCGCGGCCTGCCATGCGGCTTCGGAGCCGGCGAGACCGCCCCCGATGATATGAATGAGTTCGTTTGACATGCCCTGCGAGATACCAAGCGGCAGGGTTGCGCGCAATCACTCTTGGCAGGCGCTCAACGTTAACAGTCTGCTGGCGAATTGGCCGCGAATGCGAAAATTGGCTATCAGGCGAGTCAACAATATAAAAACAAAACGCCCGCGTCTCAGAGAGAAGCGAGCGTTCGGTTTGTAGTAGAGCTGCAGTTGATCTTAGAGCGAGTTTGCATGATCGCGAGCAACACGGCTGATGTCGGTGCGTGCGATGCCCAGATCATTGAGCTGACGATTGTCTAGAGCGGCGAGCTCGCGAACGGTCTGCTGGTATGCGGCCCATTTCTTGAAAGTCTTGCGGATGTCCATTTGTAAATCTCCTATCGCTTACGAGTTTGAAGATAGGGAACTTCTTCGCGATTGAGCAGGTAGAGATTAATCAAAGAAGCTATGCATTTTGTGCAAGGCGTCAGCTTTGCCTGTTCATTGAGCATTCAGGCTTGTGGCGGACATGTGGCCGCCGGAGGGCGGTTCGGCGGCCACGGGAAATGGTTAGCGAAACATTAAGGTGTCAGCGGTCGAACAGTGACCTTGTCATCTTGGAGAAGTCGGGGCCCGAAATCCCCAGAATGTCGGCGTCTCGCGTGGATGGCACATCCATCTCACGCAAGGTCTGCTTGATGTCGACAAGGCGCTTCAGGCGCCAGACGGCACGGATGAACATGGGGCAATTCCCTTGTTTGTTTGGAAGCACGAGAGACACCTTGAGCCGATTTGCTCCCATCAGCCATCCCTCAATGTTCACGCGCAACATGCGTTGAGCGCATGGCAAGTTCATCTATTTGACGTATTTGGGTTTCGGTCAGCCGTTCCATGCCGATCACAATGATTTCCCTTGTGAAACCCGGCCCAAACCCACAAAATCTCGAAAAATGATTTGGGGATTCGACTTGCGGCAAGGCGCGCATGTCATCGTAATTGGCAATGAGAAGGGTGGTTCGGGCAAATCGACCACGGCCTTCCATCTGGCTATTTTTCTGCTCTATCAAGGCCATAAGGTCTCCACCATAGACGTAGATAGCCGCCAGCAGACCTTCACCCACTACGTGCGCAACCGCCGAGATTGGGCGCGTAGTCACGGCCTGAGCATCCCGCACAGCACCCACTTTCATCTGCCGCTGGCGCGCGGGGACTCGATAAAAGAAAACCATCGCATCGAGTTTGACCTGTTCCGCCAGGCCATTGGCGAGGTCGAGGCCAGTGCCGATTTCATCATTATCGATACGCCAGGCTTTGACACAAATCTCAGCCGTTTGGCTCATTCGCTGGCCGATACGCTGGTGACCCCGGTTAACGACAGCCTCATCGATCTCAGCGTTATGGCGCAGGTCGATGCGGCTACCGGCGAGCCACGCGACCTCAGCCATTATGCTCGGCTGGTGCAGCGCGCGCGGTCCGAGCGTCTTTCCATCGATGGGCGCAATATCGATTGGGTGCTGGTCCGCAACCGCATTTCCATGCTCTCATCACGCAATATGCGTCAGGTGCAGACCATGCTGGATCGCATCGCGATGCGCCTGGGCTGCCGCGTGGCTGATGGCATCGCCGAGCGCGTCATTTTTCGCTCGCTCTTTGCCGCAGGCATGACCGTATTCGATCCTTTGAACGAGGATCTGCTCGGTGGTGTTCCGTCCATGTCGCATATGAGCGCAAGGCAGGAATACCGCGCCTTGGTCAACGCCCTCAACTTGCCGGATCGCGAGCGCAGTGAGGCCCGTCAGGCCGTATTGGCCGCCAGGCCGGTTGAATCCAGTCACGCCTAGCGGAGACTAAATTTAGCGTTAGTTGCCACGTGCATAGGCGATCTTGCGGTGCTCTTCCGCCGCAACGGCGTTTTCGCGGGAGTCGTAGATTGCGCGCGCGTCGATAATGGCGTGGTGGTTTTCCGCCGACCAATCCCATAGCGCGCCAATCGGCTCCTGCAGGGTCTTGCCGAGCTCGGTAAGGCTATACTCCACACGCGGCGGAACTTCCGGGTAAATGGTGCGCGTCACCAGCCCATCGCGCTCAAGATTGCGCAGGGTCAATGTCAGCATACGCTGCGACACGCCATTGATCATACGCTTGAGTTCGTTGAACCGTAGCGTGCCATTGCGTCCGAGCATCCCGACCACCATCACGCTCCATTTGTCGCCGATGCGGTTGAGAACGTCCGACATGGCCGAACAATTCGCGACCTGCGACGTGTCTGTCAGGGACATGGCTATGACTCCGTTGGTGGTTACTCAGGCACAAATATAGACACAGTTACTTCTTGTGACTAGTGCCCAGGCACCTTTCCATGGTTCACACTTATCCCTGCCTCAAGCTGTCTGATGCTCTGCAGCATAGAGGCCAAGATAAAAATCCAGATTGCCATCTCGCATACCAAGCGCTTCAAACACGGCGCCCATGAAGCTGACCGGCGCGGTGCCTGGGGCAGTCACAATTCGCCGGTCAAGCACGGCGCGTGGCGAATTGATAAAATGTGCACCACCGACATACCCTGTGTCGGGCAGACTCTCGGGGCCATTGGCCGTATGGCGCCGATCATCCAGTACGCCCGCGCGGGCCAATGCCGTCACCCCATCGCAAATGCCACCGACTACTTTGCCAGCGTCCCGTGCGTTACGAAGCAGGGGAGCGAGATCAGGCGCGGCAGGCGTTTGCCAGACTGTGCCCCCATTGACCAGCACGGCATCGACTTCACTGACATTGATGGCGTCTAGAGCAAGATGTGGCATGACCTGCATGCCACCAAGCGAGGTTATCGGCTCGCCCCCCGCACTCGCGAACAGGGTTTCAACGCGATAAAACTCGCGTGCACCGGCATTGAGCAATGCAGTTTCCCAGTCCGCAAAGCCGGGGGTAAGAACAGTGACGATCCGTGTCATGACGAAAACTCCGTTAGTTTCCTGAGCTTTCCAGCGCGGCTGCGACAGCGCGTGTCAGCACCTTGCTTGCGCGCGTTCACATGGCTGTCAGCGCGGTTGCATTCCTTGAGCTTGCCTTAAGCCACTGTTAAGAGATGCGCCGTTCGTTCGACCACGGAGTCTTCCGGTTTGTTTTTTGCGCGCCGTCTTGCCCTTTCCCTGCTGATTGTCCTCGCCAGCCTGCTTCCCGCATGGGCAACGCCGCTACTACTGGTCGACCGGTCCAATCTGCAGGTTCTGTATGCGCAGGATGCTGGCAAGCCGTGGCACCCGGCATCGCTGACCAAGCTGATGACGGCCTATGTCGTGTTCGAGGAAATCGCCAAGGGCAGCGTGACCTTGGATACGCCCGTCACCATTTCGCAGAATGCGTTCAAACAGGCGCCGAGCAAATCCGGCCTTGCCGTCGGCAATTCGGTCTCGCTCAAGGACGCGCTCTATATCCTGATCGTCAAATCGGCCAACGACATTGCAGTCGCCATCGCCGAAGCCGTCGGCGGCACCGAAGCCAATTTCGTTTCCAAGATGAATGACGTGGCCCAGCGCATGGGGCTGACGGGCAGCCATTTCGTCAATCCGCATGGCCTGCACGATCCTGAACAGGTCATGACCGCGCGCGATCTGGCGGTGCTTTCACTCTATATCGAACAGAGCTTCCCCCAATATATGCCCATGTTTTCGACGGGTGTGGTGACCATCGGCAAGACGCGGATGGAATCCAACAACGGTCTGCTCGAAGGCTTCGCTGGCGCCAATGGCATGAAGACCGGCTACGTGTGTGCCTCGGGTCTTAACATTGTCGCCACGGCTGATCGTGGTGGCCGCCAGTTGCTTGCCGTCGTGCTGGGCGGCTCGTCCGGGCGTGAGCGCAATGAACGTGCCGCTGAGCTTTTTCTCAACGGCATCAATGGGCGGGTAAATCCCACCGGCCAAACGGTACTGACGCTGGCCAATACCGGTGGCATTCCTACAGACATGCGGCCAAACATCTGTGGCAAGGACGCCGCTACGTATGTGAAGGCTCAGGAAGCCCTTTTTCCGATGGGCCTCAAAGATCAGCCAAGCTACCTGACCGACACGGTTGCTGTGCGCGAATATACGGCGGTCGATCTCGGACGTGTTCGCAACGACATTGCCTTGCCGCGACCGCGCCCGCCACATGTGCCGCTTTATAGCGCGCCGGTCACCGCAACGCTGGAAAGCGCAGGTATAAATGAAGCGCTTCGGCCAAGCCTGACCTCAACGGGCGGCTTGAACATCACTCTGCCGCGCCCGCGTCCTGCCGATCTCTAAGCTTTCTTGGTAATCAGAAAGCGCAGAACGCCTTCAGCCTCTGCAAACTCATAGTCGTGACCGTTCTGCCGACAGTAAAGCGGAATATCCACCTTTGCCATAAGGTCGGTCGCCAACACGATCAGAGTAGCGCCCGGCGCGCTATCGGCCAGCCGCTTTTCCATTTTTAGAACGGGCAGGGGGCATTTTAGCCCCCTGGCGTCGATCGTTTCAGGCTCAGTTGCCAATCACCAGAACCCAGTATGTGCCATAGCTGGAGGACGGATTGTAGGCCACGGCAACGCCAGCTTTGGTCGCCTGTGCGGTAAGTGCTACCGCATCAGCGGCGTTGTTGCGCCATCCCGAGAAGGTCTCGGCGAATGTCGAATACCCCGCAGAGAGCTTCATTTGCACAAGTGCCTGCGGCTTGCTTGGGGCAGTATTGGTCTGTGCATATTGGCTTGCCAAAGCCTGCGCGGTGCCGTTGAGACCCGCATCGGCAGTCAGCGGCGGCATATTGCGCGTGGCGCGATAGGCATTGATGAGATTGATCGCCTGTACACTGTCTAGGCTCGCATTCGGCTGGTCCATGCGCGTCGAAAGAGCCGGAGCAAGGGCACCGGCCGAAGCGGGACCGCCGCCGCCAAAGGCGGAGCAACCGGCCACAACAAGTGCCGAGGCCATAGCGGCAGTTATCAGGAGGGGGCGGATTGTCATGTCATTCCTTCCGGGCGGCAAATCTGTTTTCCGCTCATCTATCATTCGGCATCTTCTCGGACGTTAACATCACCTGATATTGCCGAATTCGTGATCAGTGGAGCCATTGAGGCGTTCGCGCGTTGTCGATCCGCGCATTCTGCGTCGGTCGCGGGCAAAGAACTGCGCAAAAGGGGCATTATTGTGGGAGGTTGCTCTGGCTGGGGGCTCTATGAAGGCCGGGCATGAAGTGCGTGCTACAACTGTAGCGATTGCATTTCTGGCTCTGAGCATCACGATTTTTGCGGCATTGTTCGCCTATTTTGTCTCCGAAGGCATTAGCCAGACCCGCACACGTCTTGAGGACCGCTCTCGCGCTGCGGCGCAAATCGTGGCGACCAATGCAGGTTGGCTTTCCGAAGTTGCGCGCCAGACATTGAGCCGCGTTGATGTGGCGCTCGGCCCCAGCATGAACGGCGATGTAAACGCCTTGCAGGCCGCAGTGGAAGGCCTGCCGCAGAATGTCGACATCTACATCATCGACGTCGATGCACGCACGATCTATTCCACCATTGCGGGCGCTGCTCAGGTGGATGTTTCTGACCGCGAATATTTCACAGCCCTTCGCGATGGCTTGCCGTTCTATACCTCCGGCCTCTTGGTCAGCCGTGTCAACGGCGACAATATTTTCGTCTTTTCCAAGCGAGTTGAACGCGATGGGGTTTTTGCCGGTGCCATCATGGTTTCCTTCACCGATGCAACTATGCGCCCCTTCTGGACCTCGCTGGAGCTCGACGCACAATCAACGGTGAGCCTTGTCCGTCGTGACGGCGCGCTCATGGCGCGCTACCCGGCACCTGATGGCCCGGTTGATCTGTCCGATCACCCTCTGATCACCCAATACCTGCCGCATGCCGATTTCGGGACGTATTTCTCCGAAGGCTCTCCGATTGACGGCGTTGCAAGAGTGGTCAGTTATCGCCTTGTGCCGGGCACCGATATTGTAGCGCTGGCCTCAATCGCGACGGCGCGAAACTGGCAGATGTTTCGTGATGCGGTGGGTGCGGTCGTGCTGATCGTCATGCCCATAGGTCTTGCTCTGCTAGGCATTGGCGCATGGGTTCTGCTGTTACTGCGTCGCGATACTCGGCGGCGTGAAGAACTGGAGGCGGCGCAGGAAACCAATGTTCTTCTGTTTCGTGAAATCCATCACCGGGTAAAAAACAACCTGCAGTCTGTGCAGTCATTGGTGCGGATGCAGGATATGCCCAAAAGCGCGAAGATCGACCTGCAAAGCCGCCTGAGCGCCATGGCCGCCATGCATGAGCATATCTATCGGCATGATCGCTATGAAGACATCGACGCCCACGATCTTGTGCCTGTTGTCGTAAACGAAGTCGTGCATGCCTATGGCGCCGACGTTGAACTGCATTTCGACATCGATCACGCAGCCGTGGATCGCGACCATGCCACGCCATTGTCCTTACTGTTGAGCGAGCTGGTTACGAACGCGCTGAAATATGCCTTTGTGGACAACGAGCCTGGTCGGATCAGCGTTACCCTACGCGATCTTGGCAATGGCCGTTCCTCTCTGGTTGTGGCTGATAATGGCAAGGGCATTGGGCCGCTGCCAGATACGCCGACAAGCATGGGCCTGCGTCTCATCCGAGGCGTGGTATCGCAAATGGGCGGCACCCACCGTTTCGTCGACGACGGCGGTACGCGTTTTGAAGCTGAACTGGCTCTGGCCTCTGCTGGCCACGACACCCCCGATTGATCTACCCGAACGTCGGGCATGAAATTGGGGCTTGTGATTGCCTGCCCAATCAGGCATTGGGATAATTATACCCAATTAGTCAACTTATCATGCTCAGACGATTTTTCTCATACTACGCGCCCTATAAGGGACTGTTCGCCCTCGATTTCGGCAGTGCCGTTGTAGCAGGCTTGCTGGAGCTGGCCTTCCCACTGGCCGTGGCCTACTTCATCGACACTCTGCTGCCGCAGAACGATTTCGGCCTCATAGTGATCACTAGCATTGTGCTGCTGGTCATTTACGTGCTGACCGCGGTGCTGCGCGGCGTGGTCAATTATTTCGGCCACATGCTGGGCATTCATATCGAAACCGATATGAGAAGACAGGTCTTTAACCACCTGCAAAAGCTGAGCTTCCGATTCTTTGACAACCAGAAGACCGGACATCTGATCACCCATGTGACCAAGGGTCTTGAGGACATTGGCGAAGTCGCCCATCACGGGCCGGAAGATCTTTTCCTCGCCATTATGACCTTCATTGGCGCATTTGTGCTGATGTTCATGACCAATTGGCAGCTTGCTGCCATCACCGTCACGCTTGTGCCTGTTATGACATGGCTGGTCAGCACGTATGGCGCGCGCATGAACAACAACTGGCGCGAGCTGTATGGACGGGTTGGCGACTTTAATACGCGCGTTGAGGATTCGATTGGCGGCGTGCGGGTGGTAAAGGCTTTCGCCAATGAGGGCCATGAAGAGCGGCTCTTTGCAGGCAATAACGAAGCCTATCGCGTCACCAAGCTGCGCGCCTATGCCCTGATGACGGCGACAAATGTGGTCACCTTCCTCAGCACGAGGCTGGTGCAGTTGGCGGTCATGCTGTTCGGCGCGTGGTTGGTGACATCCGGCGATCTCACCTATGGCGGCTTCGTCAGCTTCTTGCTGCTGGTCAATGTTTTTATGAAGCCGATCGACCAGATCACGACTGTTCTGGAAATGTATCCCAAGGGCATTGCTGGTTTCACCCGCTTTGCCCAGCTGATCGATACAGCCCCCGACATCACCGATAAGCCCGATGCCAAGGTCGTTGATCATCTGCGCGGCGATATTGTCTTCAAGGATGTCACCTTTTCTTACGAGCCCGGTGGGCGCAAGATTATCGACAGGCTGAACCTGGCGGTCTCGCCGGGCGAAACCGTCGCCATTGTTGGTCCCTCTGGTGCGGGAAAGACCACGCTCTGCGCGTTGCTGCCGCGCTTCTACGAAATCGACTCTGGTTCGATTTCCATTGATGGCACCGACATTCGTGACATGACGCAGACCAGCCTGCGCAGCCAGATCGGCATTGTGCAGCAGGACGTGTTCCTCTTCGGCGGCACACTGCGCGAAAACATCGCCTATGGCCGTCTCGATGCCAGCGACGAAGACATTATGGACGCAGTACGTCAGGCGCGGTTGGAAAATGTTATCGCCCGCCTGCCGCAGGGCCTCGATACACTGGTTGGCGAGCGCGGGGTGAAGCTGTCCGGGGGGCAGAAGCAGCGTGTCGCAATTGCGCGCATCTTCCTCAAAAACCCGCCGATCCTCATTCTCGACGAGGCGACCTCGGCACTCGATACCGCGACCGAACTGGCCATTCAGCAATCATTGACCGAATTGTCGCGCGGTCGCACCACACTGGTCATTGCGCACCGTCTGGCCACCATCCAGCACGCTGACCGCATCGTCGTTGTAGATGAAACCGGCATTGTGGAGCAGGGGCCGCACAACGAGCTTCTGGCCCGCAAAGGCGCTTATGCCCATCTGCATAATGCACAGTTTGGTGGCCTCGCCGCGCCAAAGGAAATCGCATGAGCAACTATTTCTACGAAGCAAGGGTCCTCGGTCGCCAGTCTCTGACACCCGGCATGATCCGACTGACATTCGGTGGGGATGGGCTGACGGGCTTTCCCGGCACCGGCATGCCAGACGAATATCTGCGCCTGTTCTTCCCCGATGAGGGCACTGGCAAGCTGCATCTGCCGGTGATCACGGAAGATGGCCGATGGACCTATCCGGATGGGCAGGACGTCATCCATTGCTCGACCTATACCGTGCGTCAGCACCGCCCTGAGACAGGCGAGATCGACATCGATTTTGTAGTTCATGAGGGCGGACTTGCCAGCGAGTGGGCGCAGAAGGCCAGTCCAGGCGATACGATTACCATCAATAAGCCGCGCGGCCTTTACACGCCGCCCGCGGATATTGCCTGGCAGGTTCTCGTTTCCGACGCCACCGGTCTGCCGGCTCTGGCACGTATTCTCGAACAGACACCAAAGCATGTGCAATCGCGTGTTTTCATCGAGGTTGCAGCGGCTGACCATGAACAGCCCCTGCCGCACCACGAATTTGCGACCGTCACTTGGCTTCATCGCAGCGGCAATGGCGTCGCGCCCAGCCGCATGGCCGATGTCATCAAAGCCATGCCTCTGTCGCCCACGCCCGGATATATCTGGGTTGCTGGCGAGCAAAAGGTTGTTCGCTCCATCCGGAAATATGTTCGGCAGGATCTGAAATGGCCCGCCGAGCGCTATGAACTGGTCGGTTATTGGACGCAGGACAGCGAGGCCTGGGACGAACGCTGGAAGAATGTCCCCGAAGAGGTCAAGGCGGCCATTGATGCATCCTGGTCCTCAGGCCGCGACATGGAAGAGCTGCGCGACGAATATTACGCCACCCTGGAAAAATACGGGCTTTGAAGCAAGCGGTTTCGGCAATCGTAGCGGATGCACAAATGCAACACGACGCGTTGCCGACACATCGTGGCCAAATTTCTGATTGTTTTGGCTGAAATTAACTTTCATTAATCCCTTGGTACGTCCGGGGATTCTTATGAAATATATTGCCATTTCCATTTTTGCGCTGGCTGCGGCCAGTTCGCCTACCATTGCAGCCGACACATCGGTGCCCGCTTACGGCGCTTCCACATTGCCGGCGGTCAGTACTGTCAACGGCAATGTCGAATTGACCGGCGGTTTCAATCGCCTCGCCGGTACAGATAATTTTGTAGGTGCCATTGCGGGAACGATCTCCATTCCTGTTGATCACGCCTTTGGTGTTCAGTTCGACGCCAGTGCTCACGTCGTTGGTGACGATACTGCCTTTGGTGGTGCTATCCACGCCTTTACCCGTGATCCTTCGTCTTATCTCGTCGGCCTGACCGCTGCAGGCGTGCGTACCACCTCTGGCAATGCCTTGTGGGCCATTGGTCCTGAAGCCGAACTCTATCTCGATCGCGTGTCGATTGAAGCCTGGGCAGGTATTGCCAGCCTCGATTACAACGACCCTGCATTGACTGACCGCGATGGTTTCTTCGCAATTGGCGACATCGCTTGGTACGCTACCGACAATTGGCGCTTGTCGGTCGGTGCGTCCTACATTTTCGAGGAAGCCTCGTTCAACATTGCGACCGAGTATCAGCTCGAATCCATGCCCGTATCGCTCACCGGTCGCGTGACCTTTGCTGAAAACGATAACGTCACCGCGACCGTCGGCATCAAGGGGTACTTTGGCGGTCCGGATAACCGTACGCTCATGGAACGCCACCGTCAGGACGATCCGCAAAATCGTGCTTTCGATTTGATCGGCGAAACCAGCAGCCGGATTTTTGAATCGGCTCCGGCACCCAAGCCGAAGCCTCCCAAGACCTGCCCGCCGGGCTATGGCTATGTCGAGGGTCACGGTTGCGGCCCATACTGATTAAGCGCATTAAAAGGGCCCATTTTCTGGGCCCTTTCTTTTTACCACGCTTGTCGGGCCTAACGCCGCCAGCTACCACGGGGCCATGAAAAAGCTCGCCTTTCTTGGCGCCATGAACCGCGATCTGGTCGCGGATATTGCTGGCGATATTGTGCTGAAAACCTTGAAGATCGATGCCCCCGCATTGATCGAAACGCCCATTTCTGATTCACTGGCGGAAAAGGGCGCTCGGCTTTTGGGCGATGTTGGCGCGGCCGACTATCTGGGTGGTTCTGCCTTCAACGCTGCCCGCGTGGCCGCATTGCTGAACAGCGCAAGTGAACCACTAAGTCTGAGCTTTTTCGGAATTGCGGGGACAGTCGATCAAGTCGCGCCGCATCTTGCAGCGCTTGCAGATTGGCACGTCGCCAGCGAAGCCGTTCAACGAACGCCGCTGCCGCCTGCAACCTGCCTTGCTATGGTCGAGCCTGCGGGCCGCACCCTGCTGACGGCAACAGGCGCAAATGCTGGAATCGCCGACTATCTGCGCGATGAAAGCGGTGACATCGCTCTGCGTCTCGCATCCTCTTATCTGGTTCACATCACATCGTTTCTTGATCCGGCCTCGCCGGGGCTGGTCGCCGCGCTGCTGGATAAAGTCCGCAAGCTCAATCCCGGCATTGTTGTCTCGCTCGATCCCGGCGCTGCATGGATCATTCCAGGAGGCGACGGGTTTGCGAACCTGCTGGCCCAAACCGACATTCTGCATCTCAACAATGAGGAATTCGCCCATTTCGGCAGCGGGGATGAGGCCATTGCAGCGCTTGGTGCGCGCCTGCGTTCAGAAAACTGGCTCATCGTCGCTCGAAGCCACGTCGGCGTGGCACTGCATCAAGGCAGCGCGGATCAATTGCTGGAAACGAACACGCTTCCTGAAACGCCTCTGCCGGCCAATGTGCTCGATTCGACCGGCGCCGGAGACACATTCTGCGGCGCGTTCCTTTGGCACTTCTGCACAAGTCCCGCCCATCCACTTGAAGCGGCTCGCCACGGCTTCGCTCTGGCGCGAGCCAAGATAGGCATCAAAGGTCCACTGACGAAAGCTGCTCTTGCGTCGCTGGGCTGAGGCAGTCTCAAAAATCGGCTGGTTATCCCGACTGGCTTCGAACCAGTGGCCTCAGGATTAGGAATTCCGTGCTTTAGAACGGTCCTGTGGCTCTGCGCTCGTTGCGATGAAAGCTGAGACGCCCACGCTTCCTGCAATTAACGACATTTTCGCGCGAGCCCTTGCAATGCGGGCTCTCGGCATGCTGGATGGATTCCGTCCCAATTTCGTCCCGGTGGAAAAACAGACCATTGCTCAATGTTGCGGCGGCGCCGAGCGTCTCCGGATACCAACTGCAACGCGCATGCTGCTCACCTTTCCGACCACGCATTTCGCAACCCTCGATTTGGTGGATAGCAAGCTGCTCTGGGGTTATCGCCACGTCGCTCGATTTGGGAGCGTCGGACACCCCATCACCCCTCTCAAGACGATGTGCCGCCTCGATTTGGAAGAAAGCCCTGTTTGACGCAACGCATAACTGTCGAAAATTCGGAGCGTTGAACGTCGCGATTTTGAAAGGGAGCCTGCCGTGAAAGTGACGCGAAGCGGAGAATGCAAAAATTCGCCGAAAAATGCCTTTGTCGAGGATTTCGTAGTCGACTGGCTTGCCTCAGATAATCTTTCGGGGCGGATCGAAGCAGGAGTTTCATTGCCTGAAGTCCCAGATGACCTCACCGAGATAGAAATCTCCCATGCCATAAGCCACGGCAAGATAGGAGCCGCAAACGGACTTATCACGGCCAACGGTTCGAAGAAGCCTTTCGCAGTCTTCATTGAATTCGCTTCAACCAAAGGGACTTTGGCCCGAAATGTGAGCTTCTACTCGATGGCAGGGGCGGTGAAGTGAGCGTCTGCTTTTTACATCTCCAGCCAAGTAGCCGATTGTCAGCAAACCAACCCAAACCGGTTGCTCACTGCATCGCAGTCAGCTTCCTGCCTCCTCAATGATTGCCTCGACGAGGAAGCGGACATCTCTGCTTTGCGTTAGCTCGGGTTTGCGTTTGCCGTTAAGACTGATCAATTCGGTGACTTCGGCCTAATTATTGATCTGGCCGCCGCCAAGATCGTCACGCCGGCCGACGTCATAGAATTAGTTAGACAATCCATCTCGGCCACCTGTGAGGATTATTATGTTTCGGCTAATCAGAACCGTTTCGCACTATGCCGCCACCCTCCTCGTAATAACGATGGCCTTTTTCCCAGCGTCAGTTCTCGGTCAAAGTGATGCGGAGCAGGCGTTTGAAGCCAGTGGCCTCGAAAGCCTGTTTGCAAAGGCGCCAGAGACGGCCTTTGAGATTGCCCGACAGCTGGGAGCAGACGACAACGTCACATCCGCATGGGATGCATCGGTGCGAGCCCATCTTTCGCCAGATATTCTGACTACGGCCCTGCGCCTGGAGTTTGCCGACCGGCTCGATCCTGCCAGCGCCGATGCCGTCGTCAAGTTCAGAAAGTCGGACTTGGGACGGGCAATCACTGCAGCTGAAGCAGATGTGAATTTGTCCTTTGATGAGGCTTCAATTGAAGACACGGAAGCGCTCACCGAAGATCGCCTTGAGCTCTATACGAAATTGTCCAATTTAACGGCCGCACGCGACGGTGGTGGTCAGTTTATGGGACTGGTGGAAGCGTTACTCGCGCCCTTGCTGCCAAAGGCTGATCTGGATGCTGCCATGACGGAACTGGCCAGCATGGTGGAAGGAACATCTTCGTTAGAGGCGAATAGCGATCGGGTACGGCTAACTTTTCGAGAATTCAGCGACGCAGAATTGAGAGCCTATATCGCTCATCTCGAAAGCTCTGATGGTCAGGCTTTTCTTGACGCAAAGTCCATCAGCGAAGACTGTGTCTTCCGCAATGCGGTGGCAGCTTTAGCGACTGATTTTGCATCCCGCATAGGCGGCAAATGAACGGCAGGTGTCAGATGTTCATGAACTCCGCCGCTATTGCTGCACTCAAGCGCATCTCGATCATAACACTTTTTTTGTGCGCTGGTCTTCCTCCGGCTTCAGCATCGTGTCTGCAATACGGTGGAGTGCACGCTCTCGACGGCATGCTGAGAACAGAGGCAGTAGTGCCTTTCGAGGGGCAGGGCCCCACAACTTATGCGGTCCTAGAGTTCGAGGCCCCTCTTTGCATGCAGGCGGACCCTGCAGCCTTAGAGAATGGCGCGGTGTCGAACATTAAAAAGCTTCAGATAATCCCGCCTCGAGAGCGGGGTGGTGACTATCAAATTCTAGTTGGCCAAAAGGTGACTGTGCGCGGTGCGCTCTTCGCTGCAACCAGCGCGCATCATGTGTTACCGTTGCTTCTAGATGCGCAGAGCATCGACCCCATCAGTCCTGCTGCAGCGGCATTTCCCGCGTTCTGGGGGGTGTTTTACCGTGCTGCACTTAAGAGGCAGTGCGACCGCTTAGTGCACCTAGCCGACTTACCTCTACAGACCTACGGCTCTCTCGATAGCAATCCGATTGAGCTGTTGGACACCGCCGCCTTTTTGACGGGTTGCAAGCCCATTCTGGAAAGCGAAGATGCGCTCATCCGAGATATTGGAGCTTATCCGCCTGCAGACTGGCGAACTGCCGCTGCCTTTGAAGATCAGGCGAGGTTGGGTGACTTTGAGTTCCATTATGGAGAAACGGGCTGGCGTTGGGCGGCCTATTACAGATAGGCCAAACCAGTCCACTCCGCTGTTCCGCGGGCCAGCGCCATTGTGCCGGATTAGGTTCGGGAAGGTTGGCCCGGCCCCCGTTCGAAGGGGTCCTTCCGCGACTCTAGTAACGGCCCAAGCCTATCAAGGCGCTGGCATCCTGCAGGCGTCGATAGAAAGGGTACGTTACCAAGTCATGGGCTTTAGAGGCCCATGACCACCATGGCCTGCTCTGGTTCTAAATGTAAGTCTTCGTTTCTGTTCGAAGGCGTGAGTGGCCGCATCCGACCCCGAGCAACAAAGCGTTCTGTAAGTTGAGTGATTTCGCTAAGCGGGGGTTGTAACGTCTGGGAAAGGTATCGAGGCACTACATCCCAGAACCTTAACTTATCGCACGCTGGCATAGGGTGCCGCATTGGCTTCCATGGCGGGCACAACGATCCTCTCCCAGCCGGAGATCAGCGACTGGACCAGATGGTCCTCGTCTTCGGACGTATGATGCGGATGCGGCGTGATCCGCAAGCGCTCGGTGCCCCGCGGCACGGTGGGGAAATTGATCGGTTGGACATAGATACCCGACACATCCATCAGATCGTCGGTCAGCCGCTTGGCAAGACCCGCGTCCCGGACCATGAGTGGCAGAATGTGGCTCGGGCTGTCCAATAGGGGCAGGCCGCTGGCGACGAGTCTCGCCTTGACCGCCGTCACACGGGTATTGAGCGCCTGGCGTTCGGTTCCATCGGTCTTGAGATGGCGTATGGCGGCGCGCACCCCGGCCACGGTTGCGGGCGGCAAAGCCGTGCTGAAGATGAAGCCCGACGCATGGCTGCGAACGAAGTCGACCAGTTCGACGCTGCCGGCGATATAGCCGCCAATGCCGCCAAAACCCTTGCTGAGCGTGCCCTGGATGATATCGATCCGGTCCATGACGCCGTGCAGTTCCGCAATGCCGCCACCGCGCGGGCCGTAGAGACCCACGCTATGGACCTCGTCGAGATAGGTCATTGCCCCGTATCGCTCGGCCAGGTCGCAGATGGCGGCGATAGGCGAGAAATCGCCGTCCATCGAATAGCAACTCTCGAAGCAGATGATTTTCGGGCGGCCCGGCGCGATGGCGCGCAATTGCCGTTCCAGGTCTTCGACGTCATTGTGCCGAAACAATCGCTTCTCGGCACCAGAGTGGCGAATGCCTGCGATCATGGACGCATGATTTAGCGCATCGGAGATGAAGACGCATTCGGGCAGGATCTTGCCCAATGTCGACAAGGCGGCATCGTTGGCGACGTAGCCGGAAGTGAAGACGAGCGCTGCTTCCTTGTGGTGCAGGTCGGCCAGGTCCTGCTCGAGCCTGACATGCTCGTTGCTGGTGCCCGAGATGTTGCGCGTCCCCCCGGCGCCGGCACCCGAGGCGTAGAGGGCTTCGGCTGCGGCGTCCAGTACCGCGGGATGTACCGACATGCCGAGATAGTCGTTGGAGCACCATATCGTCACGTCGCGCCCGATCCGGTGATCGAAGGCCCGCACCGGATTACCAGGCCGGCGTTCCAGATTGGCAAAGATGCGGTAGCGTTCCTCCCGCTTCAGCGTGGCGAGCGTCGATTTGAAGAAACCGGAATAATCGAAGTCCATCATATTGCTTTCTCTAAAGGACGGGGCGCCTTGCAAGCAGGTGCCCCTGTGTTCCGGGTGCTGCAAACGTCACGAACGGGCTGCGCCGACATCACGGAGCAACAGGATGAGCCTCGACGAGTGACCGGATTTCCCCGCGCACTGCCTCTTCATCGATCTTGTCGCCTCGGGCACCGCGCAGCACGGTCAGGATAAGCTCGCCGACCTTGCGAAAATCGTCCGTGTCGAAGCCCCTCGAAGTCCCCGCCGGCGTTCCGAAGCGGATGCCGGAGGTCACAGTCGGTGGCTTTGGATCATAGGGTACGGCATTCTTGTTGGCCGTAAGATTGCACCGCTCCAGCTCCTCCACAGCCACCTTGCCGGTAATGCCGAAGGGCTGAAGGTCGACAAGCAGGAGATGGCAATCGGTTCCGCCCGTCACCAAGCGCAAGCCGCCATCGGTCAGTGTCTCTGCGAAAGCTTGGGCATTGGCAACGACTTGCCTCGAATAGTCGAGGAAGGCGGGCTGAAGCGCTTCGTGGAAGGCGGCCGCCTTGCCGGCGATGACATGCATCAGCGGGCCGCCCTGAGTCCCGGGAAAGACCGCCTTGTCGATCTTCTTGGCGATTTCGGCGTCGTTGGTCAGGATGACGCCGCCGCGGGGGCCACGCAGGGTCTTGTGGGTGGTCGAGGTCACGACATGGGCGTGGGGCATCGGGTCGGGGTAAAGCCCGGTGGCGATCAGCCCGGCATAGTGCGCCACATCCGCGACCAGATAGGCGCCAATCTCGTCGGCCACGGCGCGCATCCGGGCAAAGTCGATACCGCGCGGATAGGCCGACCCGCCGGCGAAGATCAGGCGAGGCCTTGTCTGCCTGGCGTTTTCTTCCAACGCGTCGTAGTCGATCAGTTCGTCGTCCCGTCGAACGCCATAGGCCGACACCTCGAACCAGCGGCCCGAAAGGCTGACGGGCGATCCATGGGTGAGATGGCCGCCGCACGATAGGTCGAGCCCCATGATCCGATCTCCGGGGTTCAAAAGAGCAAAGAGGACCGCGATATTGGCGTTTGTCCCCGAATGCGGCTGCACGTTGGCGAAGGACGCGCCAAACAGCTGGCGAAGACGGGTAAGCGCGAGCTGCTCGACCTTGTCGACTGCCTCACAGCCGCCGTAATAGCGGCGGCCCGGATAACCTTCCGCATATTTGTTGGTGAGGATGGACCCCTGGGCCATCCGCACCGCGCGGCTGACGATGTTCTCGGAGGCGATCAGCTCGATATGCTGATGCTGCCGCAGGCCTTCTTCGGCAATGGCTGCCGAAAGTTCGGTGTCGAGTGTGTCGGTCATTCAGTTCAGTCCTTGCAGCCAGTCGGCGAGCAGTTTTCGAGCGGCGTCGCGAAGATGGGGGCCGAAGCGCTCGGCGTCGGCGCGCAGCGTTCGGGGATCGATGCCGGAGGCGGCCAGTTCGGCGGCGTGGCCGATGAGCCAGCGTTCCATGCTGGCGCAGGCATTGACTTCGGGATGGAATTGCAAGCCGAGAATATTGCGCCCAAGGGCAAAACCCTGGGTCGCCCAGAGCGCCGTCGAGGCCAGGTTCTCCGCGCCTTCAGGAATTTCAAAGGCATCCCCGTGCCAATGCAGGACAGCGACGCCATCCAGATGACGCAAGGGGCCGGCACGTCCCGCTTCGGTCAGCGTCAGTTCAGAGAAGCCGATCTCCTTGACACCGCTCGGGGCAACCTTTGCCCCGAGCGTTGCCGCGATCTGCTGCGCCCCCAGGCATATCCCCAGGGTTGGCAGATTGGAGGCCAGGCGCGATGCCAGCATGCGCCGCTCGTCTTCGAGAAACGGATAGGCTTCCGTCTCATAGACCCCGACGGGGCCACCGAGGATGACGAGAAGATCGGGAAGCAGAGGGTCCAGCGTCCAGAGTTCGTGCACACCCAGATCGTAGTAGTGAATGCGATAGCCAGCGGCCGTCAGCACGGTCTCGAAGACCCCGAGGTCCTCGAAATCGACGTGCCGGATGACGACCACGGTCTTGAGCGTTGCTGGAGCCCCCTTGGACATGATGCGTTACCCGACCGCGGCGATGTCAGCGCCATGGTTGACGTGATAGACGGCGCCGTCGATCACGAAGGCCGGGACCGACTTGACGCCGGCGGTTTTGGCCTCGTCGATGCGGCCCTTCTGTTCGCCGAGATGGACGATCTCGACGTCGAACTGATTAGGATCGAGGGCGCTGGCAAAACGCTGTTCGGCGTCGACGCATACGGAGCAACCGGCGTGGTAGAAGACGGCTTTCTGGGCCATGGTGATATTCTCCTTGAAGGCTGCGCGGGATTGCGCATGTCGCAGGCCAAGTCGTAAGAGCGGGCGCCCCGCCGGGGGAGGGCCGGGTTTCCGAAGTGGCCTACGCCGGTTGACCTATGTCCTGTGCGGCGACGGTCGTCCGACAAAGGTCTTGAGATGGCCGAGCATCTCCTCCTGGAAACGCGGATCCGATCGTGCCTCCATATAGGCGGCCTGCAACTGATGGATGAGTGGCATCAGGGTTTCGGAGACGAAACGCCCGCCATGGCGCCCGAAACGCCCCTGGTCGTCAGGGCCGTTGCGCAGCGAATTGTGTCCCGACGCGGTCATGGCAGGAGCATCCGGCGGGCATGATCCAGCGCAGCGATCAGCGCGTCGACTTCATCGGCGCGGCTGTAGAGGCCGAATGAGGCGCGGCAGGACGATGTGACGCCGAGTTTTGTCAGTAGCGGCGACGCGCAATGGGTTCCGGCGCGCACGGCGACACCCAACTGGTCGAGGATGGTCGCGACGTCATGGGCGTGAGCGCCGCGCAGATTGAAGGCAATGATGGACCCCTTGTCAGTGGAACGTCCGTAGATGTCTACCCCGCCGAAGGCCTCCAGCCGCTCATGGGCATAGCGCGTCAGTGCCGTTTCGTGGGCAAGTATGGCCTCCTGGCCCAAAGCCTCTACATAACGCAGGGCAGCACCCAACCCCGCAGCTTCGATGATCGGCGGCGTACCCGCCTCAAAACGATGCGGTGCGTGATTATACGTGACCGCCTCCTTGGTGACGGTCTCGATCATCTCACCGCCGCCCTCGAAAGGCGGCAGCTGGTCAAGCCAGCTGCCTCGACCATAGAGAACACCGATGCCGGTTGGCCCATAGACCTTATGGCCGGTGAAGCAATAGAAGTCAGCGTCGAGGGCCTGCACGTCAACAGGCTGGTGGACCGCGGCCTGCGCGCCATCGACGACGAGCGGCACGCCGCGCGCATGACAGAGTTGGGCGATCTCGCGGATCGGCGTCACCGTGCCCAGGACGTTCGACATATGGGTGATGGAGACGACCTTTGTACGCGGCGATATCAACGCCGCAAAGGCGTCAAGGTCGAGGTCGCCCTGCTCGGTTACCGGCGCCCAGCGGATGACGGCGCCGTGCCGCTCGCGCCAGAAATGCCAGGGCACGATATTGGAGTGATGCTCCAGCTCGGAAAGGATGATCTCGTCGCCTTGGCCGATATTGAGGTGATGGCCGAGCGAGGAAGCGACGAGGTTGAGGGCACCTGTCACCGACCGCGTAAAGATCACCTCATTGGGCGTCGCGGCGTTAATGAACCGCCGTGCCGTCTCGCGGGCATCCTCGTAAATGGTGGTCGATCGATTGGCGAGGAAATGCAGGCCCCGGTGAACATTGGCATAGTCGTTCTCGACCAGCTCCACCATCGCGTCGATAACGGCCCGAGGTTTCTGCGCCGAGGCGGCGGAATCCAGATAGACCAAGGGTCGATTGTTGACGGTCCGGCCAAGGATCGGAAAATCGGCGCGGATGGCCTCGACATCATATTGTGTTGCAGGGGCGCTCATAGGTCTCCTTCGCCCGGCGCGGACTGATATGCGGATAGAAGGGCTGGCCTGATATTCGGGGCCGGCCGGTTCGACGCCAGGCGAAGAAGACGCTAATCTGGGCAAAGCTCTTTAGGCAGACCCGGATTCCAAAAGTCGGCTGGTCCGCAGAGGCGTTTATTCTGCAAGACGGGTTTGGGGGCAGGGCGATAGACCTGGGCTTCGCTAGTCTTCCGCCGGATCATCGACATAGACCCGCCGATAGCGTGCGCCGAGACTGGTCAATATCTCGTAGTTGATCGTGCCGGCGTCGGTCGCGAGCGCCTCGGTCGACTGGTGAGGACCGACGATCTCGACATAGGCGCCAGGCCCGATGCGATCTGGGGGCACATCGGTGGCGTCGACCGTCAAGCTGTCCATCGAGACACGCCCGATGACGCGCATGCGGTGGTCCCCCAGCCAGACGGCGCTACGACCACTGGCGAAGCGCAGGAAGCCGTCCGCATAGCCGACCGATATGGTGGCGACGCGGGTCTTTCGACGGGCACGGAACGTCCAGCCATAGCCGACCATGGTGCCGGCGCTGATGGTTCTCAACTGGATGACGCGAGCATAGATCCCGACGGCCAGCGTGAGCGGCGGCATCCTGGGCGAGACCGCCAGCCCATAGAGGGCCGCGCCGGGCCGGCAGAGATCGAAATGATAGGCCGGGCTCAGGAAGCAGCCGGCCGAGTTCGCCAGCGAGCGCGGGAACGCGGGGAGGCGAGCAGATGCAGCCTTGAAGGCGGCGAGCTGCAGAGCGTTTCCGGGATGGTCGGGCTCGTCAGCAACAGCCAGGTGGCTCATCACCAGTGTGATACCGATGCCTTCGAGAAGCGATGGGTCATCTGTGAGTTGGGAGAGTTCGTCGGGCGGCAGGCCCATGCGCGACATGCCCGTGTCGATCTGCACGGCGGCACCTGCGGCGCCGACGATCCCTTGCGCCTGCCGTGCCCAGGCAAGAGCCTGATCGAGGCTGTTGAGAACAGGGCGCACACCGGCTGCCGCACAAAGCGGTTCCTGGCCGGGCAACAGGCCGTTCATCACATAGATGGCCGCGTCGCCGGGCAGAAGAGACTTGAGCGTGAGGGCCTCGGCCAGCACCGCAACGAAGAAATCGCGGCAGCCTTCGGCGTAGAGGGCGGGGGCGATGCGCTCGATCCCAAGGCCGTAGGCATCGGCCTTTAGCACGGCGCCGCAGCGGCTCGGGGCGATGCTGGCGGTGATGGCACGGAAGTTGGCGCGGATGGCGGAAAGCGAAATCCTGACGAGTCCGCTGCCGGGGTCGTCGACGCCGTTCGTCGGTCTGATCGGCAAATGAGGCACAGCTCTTCTTTCAAGGACGTTCCGAGGGGATAGCGGCGGACGGTCTTGCTTGCGTCCGACGCGACACGGGAACCAGCAGGAGGATCATTTGCACAAGACCCTCGGCCAGGAGTGCCGAATTCTGAAGCGCCGGATTCGACGATATGGGTGGGCCGGGTGGAGGCGCTGCGCGGCCCTGCGACACCGCACAGCGAGCCGCACCTACCGGCCTGTCAGTTATCGCCGATCCGGCTGGCCGCAACAGCCGGATGAGGTGCTAGATATGATTTCGACGCACCATCTGGGGCCGGATGGCGGAGCGGCGACGCAGCGGAATGCATATCCGCGCACCCTGGTTCAAATCCAGGTCCGGCCTCCAACACCACAGTGCCGTCCGTGCTATGACGCGCCGCGCAAGAAGGAGAGCCTGCAATGGTGATTGTGGATCAGGTGCTCGCCGGCCCTGTGGCGCCACTGGGCCCGCGCGCCGCCCCAAGCGGCATTCACAAGACGCCGGTCTCGGGGCGCGTTTTCGTGGGGCCGGAAGGTTTGGTCTGCGACGCGCAGGGCGACCGCAAGCACCATGGTGGCCCCGAAAAGGCGCTGCACCACTATGCTTTCGAACACTATGACTATTGGCGCGCCGTGATCGGTCCGCGCGAGGCTCTTGTGCGCCCGGGCGCGTTCGGCGAAAACCTGGCGACATCGGGCATGAGCGAGGACAGCGTCGCGGTGGGAGACACTTTCCGCATCGGGGAGGCCCTGATCCAGGTTAGCCAGGGACGCCAGCCCTGCTGGAAGCTGAACGCGCGCTTCGATGTTCCCGACATGGCCCTGCAGGTCCAGCGCACCGGCTTCACAGGCTGGTATTACCGCGTGATCGAAACTGGCTTTATCCAGGAGGGGGACGCGCTCGATCTTGTCGACCGGCTTTCGCCCGACTGGACACTGCGTCGGCTCTGGAGAGCACTTTACGTCGACACGCTCAATTTTGCAGAACTCACTGCGATCAGTCGCCTCGACCACCTCGCCAGCAGTTGGCGCGGCTATGCCACCAAGCGGCTCGAGTCCCGCAAGGTCGAGAATTGGTCACGACGCCTCAACGGTGCTGACTGACATCTGCGTCGCTCACAGAGTCGCACCAGAAGCCCGCAGAAATGCGGTTTGCCCGATTGAAGCCAATCCCGAGGCTCGCTAAACAAGTCCGGCCCACCATCCTGGTGGATGTTTTTCTCGATTGGCAGGCCGGATGGGAAAAGGTGCATCACTCGCTGTAGAAGTTGAGCCGAAGGGAAGCGAGCCGATCTTCCTGGCCCTGGCCCGCGCCATCATCGAGGAGATCGAGCGGGGCCGTCTCAAGCCTGGTGATCCTCTGCCCGGCACCCGCGCCTTGTCGAAAAGTCTCAAGCTCAACCGCAACACGGTTGATGCCGCCTATCACGAACTCTCAATGCAGGGTTGGCTGGCGACAAGACCGTCGAAAGGCACCTTCGTCGCAACGGACCTGCCCGATATCGCGAAATCCTCGGGTTCCAAACGGCGATCGCGTGTTGCAACTACCCCCACGGGACGAAGCGACCCGCCGATGCTGAAGCTGTCGGACGGCTATCCTGACGTCAGGCTTGTGCCCACCACCGCCTTCGCACAGGCATTCAGGCGCGCCTTAACCACAAACGCCTTTGCCGCCGGCGGCGCCTATGGAGACCCGCGCGGCAGTCGGCTGCTGCGTGAAGCGCTGTCGCTTTATCTGCGTGACGAGAGAGGGTTGATCGCCTCGGCCGACGACATTTTGATCTCGCGTGGCAGCCAGATGGCCCTCTTTCTGGCCGCCTCCGTTGTCGCCGAGCCCGGGACTGTCATCGCGGTAGAAAGGCCTGGCTATCCGCTCGCATGGTCGGCCTTCCGCGCCGCCGGCGTGTCGGTGGTGGGTGTTCCCGTCGATGCCGGCGGGATCGATGTTGACGCGCTCGAACGCCTTGCCAATGACAATCCCAATCTGCGTGCCGTCTATGTGACGCCGCATCATCAATATCCGACGACTGTGACCCTGGGCGCGGCGCGGCGCCTGCGTCTGCTGGACCTGGCGCGCCGGCATTCGCTCGTGGTGATCGAGGATGACTACGACAACGAATATCGTTTCGATGGAAGGCCGATCCTGCCGCTCGCCGCCCGTGCCGATGACGAATTGCCCATCATCTATCTGGGCTCGCTCTCCAAGCTCCTCGCGCCCGGTATCCGGGTTGGCTATGCAGTCGCCCCGCCCAAACTCCTTTTCCGGATGAGCGATCGCCGGGAGGCGTTGGATCGGCAGGGCGACTTGCCTCTTGAACATGCGCTTGCCGACCTCATCGCGGACGGCACCATCAAGCGGCATGCGCGGAAAGCGCGCCGAGTCTATCAGGCGCGGCGGGATCATCTGGCGACGCTCCTGTCACAGGAATTTTCAAATGTCGCGGACTTCTCCCTGCCGGCCGGCGGTCTTGCCATCTGGATGCGGCTCAAGCCCGGACTGAGCGCCGAGACCTGGGCGATGAACGCTGCGCGTCTTGGTCTCTCCGTGCTGCCAGGCATAAACTTCGAACTCGATGTCGCCGGCGCGCCGGAGGCTTTCCGCCTCGGCTTTGCCAGTCTCGACGAACGCGAACAGGTCAGGGCGGTGGAGCTTCTCGCCAAATCCATCCCGGTCAGCGGTTGAGCAAGTATGTCAGCAGGCTTCGCGCCGAGTCAGTGCCTGACCAGACTGTCAGAGAATGCCGATGGCGATCAGTGTCGAGGATGTCAGCAGCACCGCAATGCCGACGAAGGCAAAGGGCAGCATGGCTCTATAGGCATCTTTTTCGCGCCCCGGTGTGCCGGCAAGGCTGCAGACGATCGACATGCGTACAGGCGATACCAGGGTCAGGGACACACCGGCCACATATTGCAGGGCAATAACGGCCGCAACATTGAGCCCGGCTTCCGTCGCAAGACTGACCTGTGACGCCATGAACATGCCGTTGGAGGCATTGCCGCTATTCACCATGGCGGCAAAGATCGAAGAGATGATCGGCGTGATGACAATCGCCCAGTGGCCGAACGCCTCGAAGACTCCGCGTGCCAGTCCCTCGGCGATGCCGGAGCCCGACAAAAGTTCGGCCATCATCGAGAAGCTGATTATGGTCAGAACTGCCAGCCGTCCTGTTTTCCACGCCGCAGCCGCTTCTGCCCGGAACGCATGGGCATGCCCTCTCAACAGGCCCGTCAGCACAGCGCCGACGACAAGCCATGTACCGGCATGAAAGAACGGCGACCAGTCCGGCGCGCCATCAAAAGGCGTCATCCGTCCGAACTCCTGAAGGAATTGCGACAGCGGCGGCAATAGACGGGTCAGGACGAGCCAGCCGATCAGGAGAATGAAGGGCAGCATCCTTTGTGCTGCGCGGGCTAGATCGGAAGCCTGCGGGCGTTCGTCGACAAGCCAGCGCAGCACGATAATGGGCCCATAGGCCGCAAGCATTGCCGTTTCAGGACCCAACAGCGCCGTAGCAGCAATGATGGAAACCTGACACAAGGCCATCCAGAGCGCTTCGCTCAACCGTTCCGTCCAGCCGGCCGACACGCCTGCTGTCTCGGCCATGCGCCAGTATAGCGGCAGCCAGAGTGCGTTCATCGCTGCATTGTAGAAGGCTGCGTCGAATGCCAGCGTGGTTGCATCCGCACGCGCAAACACTGCGGCAATAATCGCGCCGCTCCCCATTCCACCCCAGGGGATCATGGTTTGACTGAGAAGGCTGAACGAGAGCAGGTGGATGGGCTGCAAGTTTAGCCGCCGAATAAGCACCATGGCACCGATAATGCCGACACCGAAACCCGTGGCCGATTCTGCGAACGGACCGATAATGAAGCAGGCCATGAACAAAAGCCTGCGACGTGCGCGTGCCTCGGAAAGATTGGTCTCCACTGGCACGGCGACATTGCCCGGGCGCATGGCCATCTGCCAGAACAGCAAGCCGCCGAGGATATAGGGAACGACAATCCAGCCGGTCCAAACGCCGCGGACCATTGCCAGGATCGCATCGGACAGCGGGAAGACATGCGGCGCCGTTGCCAGCGCGACGCCAAGCGCAGCCCCAAGGCCGAGCACCGAAGCGGCGAATGTGCCAACCCGCCCGCTGGCAATGGCGGTAACGACCGCCAGAGCGGGCAACGTCCAGAATATGTAGATCACAGTGATTTTGCCCCGATGCGAGGCCCTTTGCGGAAGCGTATCGCTCCCCAAAGCGCCGCAACCATTGCTTGGCAGGTTTGAATAGGCGCGGGACCGACCCGCGCAAGCGGGGCCGAACTGTTTCCAACCCGCGCCGGAGTCATAATGGCTCCTATGACGGGCTCAAGTTGCGCCGCCGACACCAGCATCATCGTTCCTGCATTTGAGAGAAAGAAGCGGCAACCAAGACCGTCAAAGATAAGCCCATGATGATGTTCTAGACTCCGGCAATAATGGCCGAACGGCTTACGGCTGAAGCAGCAGGCTGTCCAAAGTCGAAGCCGATGATCCGCATCTCTTCGGACTCTGCCTGGTGCGTCCTCCTCAGTATGGAGTGGATCTCATGAGTAGCGCTCGCACTCCCGGCATGAAGATCGGCTTTTTCTATCCAGTCCGACACCAGCAGTGCAGTGAACAGATCGCCGGTTCCGCACGGCCGGATCGGCAAACGCTCTACAGCTGTCCGTGTCGTCTTCTGCGGTGTCCAGGAGACTGTCTCGACGTAGCCGGCACGTGAGTCCTCAAACACGCAGCCCGTCACTGCCGCCCCATTAATGCCATGACGGGCGAGAAGCCTCATCGCGTCTTCAAGACCTTTCAACGAGCGCGCCTCTCGCTTCGTCAACAGCTCCAGTTCGTATTGGTTGGGCGTGATCATCGCGGCCAAAGGCACGAGCCTGTCGGTAAAGACCTCTACCAGCCCCTCCTTGACGAAGAGGCCGAGATCGTCGTCGCCCATCACCGGATCGCACACATAAGTCAGCGATGGATTGCGCTTGAGCGCCCTCTCGATGAATTCGGCGACGACAAGTGCCGTTTCCACCGTTCCTAGAAAGCCCGTTATGATGACGCGAGCGGTATCGACCACGCCGCGTTCTTCAAGCCCGAGCAATAATCCGGCAACCAGATCAGCCCCGAGGATCTGCCCGTGCATGGTTGGGTAATGCGGATGGTTCGACAGCAGCGCCGTCGGCACGGCTGCAACCTCAAAGCCCTTGGCCTGCAATGGGTAGACCGCAGCGCTATTTCCGACATGGCCATAGACCACCTGGCTCTGTATCGAGATTATGTCCACCAGTCCGCTCCCACCGCACCAGGCAAGCAATAGCCGCCGTACATCGGTCGCTGGCCGAATGGGCCTGCAGACGACGCACGAACCATGCGAGCCCGTGGCGCTGCCGCGCTCGCCGGAATGGTCCCGATCAGGCGCGTGCGCCTAGTCTCCAGCGCGCTTGGAGTAGCGGTGTTGCACCATTCGGTGTGGGGCCATTCAGGCACGAGATGACGTGGAGACACAGTCGCGGACTTTCACAATTTTGCCCACGGGCGACCCTATAGGCAAAGCGGTCAGCGTCGAACGGCCGGTTCCTGATCTCCAGCTAGGCCGGTTTGGCCCTACGGCAAAGTCGCGCTATCTTCCTAGAGGCTCATTGACGGTCGGCAATCACATTGCTGTCCCAATGCTTAGTAAGCAGTCGTTTTATTAGTTGGCCGAATGCCGAGAGCCGACACTTTGTGCGGAAGGCCTATACCGACGAATCGACTGGATGTTGTGACCGAAAGCCCACAGCAAAGCGGTTCCACGCATTTATCGTCGTGATGACGAGGGTGAGTTCGACGCGTTCCCGCTCATCGAACGCCTCAGATAATGTGTTGTAATCGGTGTCCGGAGCGCCGGAGGTTTCCAGCCGGGTCAGCGCCTCGGCCCAATTCAGTGCGGCCCGCTCTTGTTGATCGAAGGCGGGGCTTTCCCTCCAGGCGGCCAACACGTCGAGCTTTTGTTGCGAAACTCCTGCTGCGCGGGCTTCAGCCGCGTGGAGGTTGAGGCAGTAAGCGCAACCGTTGATCTGGGACACACGCATCTTGACGAGTTCACGCACGGACTGCGGCACTGAGAGGGTCTTGGTGGCCTCCTCGAGAGCCATCATGGCCTTCATCGCCTCTGGAGCCGCGTGATAGTAATTCATTCTGCTGGACATGATATATACTCCACACATCGGTCTTCGGGGCTTTCTTGAGGTACGGACAGCTATCGGCAAATGGCAGAACGGCTGCCATGTTATGCCAGGTGTTATTAGAACGTCCGGTCGTTATATCCACGTCGATTGGCACAACTTATCTTTTCAAAGCGGGGTCGGTCGCATGAAAATGAACCCGATATCTTTCAGCACCTGCACGAAGCTGATCCTGAAATCGAGTTCTAAGTAGTTGGGCTCCTTGATAACAATCAGGTCTTTAACAGTGGCGCCCCTTATCAGGGGCTTCTCGCAGGCGGTATAGGTTGTGCAAACATGATTGCAGACGTCGCCCTGACGCCTTGTGTTAACGACAGGCACCTTGAAGGAGGGCGCTCTTAGGCTATCCAACAGCCCGCGAAAACCCATCTGTCCGGCGATCGTCCACGTCGCACGCGCCGGCTGGCGCCGCATGGCCGGTACCGATCCCTCTGCGATCAACTCTTCCTTCGCATCCCGGAACTCGAAGGTCCAGTTGTCGCTGGCGAAATCCACCTTGCTCTTTGTGAGGCGTGCGTTGAGCAGCAAATGTTCGCTATTGTATCGAACGACGCGCTGCGTGTTGTTCCACAGACCATGAGCGACCATCATGATATCCGGGATGACCTTCAACGCGCGATGGAAGGAGAACGCATTCGCTGGTAACGGCTGCATTTTGCGCCGTGTGGCAAACAGAGAGATTTGCAGCTCGTGATGAGCCTCAAGATTGGCTTTGGTGAAATCGCAAATCCATATCGCGGCGAGTGCACGACCGTCTGTATCCAACACAGGCTCGAGATGTTCAGCTGCCAGAAACCTGGCCGCGACCTCCCCATCTACCGTACCACCCAGCGATAGCATCGTGCCGTCGTAAATGTGGTATGGCGTTGTTACCTCCTCGCCAGCGACGACAAGAGAGCCGTCGAGCGGAAAGCGTTTAAACAGCTGCTGTTTTAGCGTCATGGGAAGCCCCGTGGATAGTCCGGTTTGTCATGCGCTATGGGACAGAAGAGACTGAGACGTATAGAACTGAAACGACATGATTATGAGACGGCTTGAATACGCGACATTGCATAGCCCCGGGTGTTCCCTCGGGGATTGCGTATATCTCGCGGTGGAGCGCAATACGCGCGACATTCAATTAAGCGAGGCCGATCGGCTCAACTCCTATCCAGCGACACCATTCCCTTCGATTTCATGGATACTGGACGGCCAATTACACATGGTCGATGGCTTCGGGGAGCGTGCTCCAACGCTCGGCCCCCCACTTCCCAAAGTCGTTTTTTCGGGCCCGACTCGAAGCCCGTCCATCAGCTGGTCTCCTGGCGCCGTGCATGTGCTGACCGTAAGTTTTTATCCTGAGGCATTGGCTCGTCTGCTCGACATTTCGATCGAACAATATGTCAGCTCTGTTCTTCCCCTAGAGCAAGTGAAATCGGGAGACAGGTTAAATCAACTTGCGACTATTCAATTTGGTCGGGAGTCCAGCCCTTTTGCCGAAGTTCAGAACGTGCTGAACAGACTATGGAGCAATGAAGCTTCGCGGCAGACTTCTGATATCCGAGGCTGGTTGGAGCGGCTGGCCATGGAGGCGGCATCAAACGTTGGGATGAAAGGGCGAAGGTCGATGCAGCGTTTGGTCAAGTATTGGACGGGCCAGAGCCTACGGGACCTTGAACTCTACGCCCGGGTCGAAAATGCGGTCTCGCATGCCGCTACGGTCTCGAACGAGGACCGTTTGAATTTCGCGGCTATCGCAGCCGAAAGTGGATTTTCCGATCAATCCCATATCGGTCGGGAGGTTCGGCGGGTTACCGGCTTGCCGCCTGCGAAACTCAATAAGTTGGTCGAGCATGGCGAGCCATTCTGGCTTTACAGACTGCTAAGGTAACAAGCGTATTTTGGGGTCGGAGCATTGGTAGACACAGGCACCAATATCATGTCTGCGATTGTCCATATTGTTGAAGCAGATCATACAGTCACGTTGAATGGACGCCTGGCCCGCTAATCATTTTCAGATGGACGCGACAGTGATCGACGACTTTTGCAAGGAATGAAACGTGTTCCGGCAGCTCACTCCGAACCTCGTCGAAAAAAGAATCGTCTAACGCGGACTAGATGGACCGCCTTCCAGGCGACCAATGCTACCGAGACTGCCCCGATTTAGGCCAGATCAAGCCGACCTCCGCTTCAGGAATCTCCAAGGAATTTTGGTGAGAATAGCAGCTCCACCAAAGGCTTGGTCGACTCTACAGCCTTTGGAATCGACTCAAAAGTTTTTGGAATCGATGCAGTTATGATTTGGAGCGACATATAATGATTTGTGCTGGTGATCCCGACTGGATTCGAACCAGTGGCCTCAGGATTAGGAATCCTGCGCTCTATCCTGCTGAGCTACGGGACCAGCCGGAGACCGACCTACCAGTGCGGGACGCAATATTCAAGCTATCCGCTACCGGCCCTTCGCGCTAGCAGGGTGCCATGACCGAACCTGCTGAAATCGTGCTCTATCCCGCCCCACTTTTTGCACAGGCTGCAACCACACGACCGGTTGACGAAGCACTCCAATCCATTGGCACGCGCCTGCTTTCAACCGCGCAATATCACCGTGCCTATGGTCTTGCGGCAACTCATATCGGCCATGCCGAGCCTGTTGTGGTGGTCAGCTTTGGCCCATTGCAGGGCAGGGACTATCGCGTGCTTTTCAACCCCGAAATTCTTCGCTCTTCTGCAGAAACTGAACCCGGCGCCGAAGGGTCTGTATCGCTGCCCGGCATCGAAGTGGACATCGTGCGCGCCCGATCTATCGTGCTCGCCTATGACGACGCAGAAGGGGCGCGCCACGAAATCAGCCTCTCCGGCTTTCCCGCTCGCGTCGCCCAGCATGAGATCGATCAGATGAACGGCGTCTTCTTTCTCGACAGGCTCTCCCGCCTCAAGCGTGACGCCGCCTTACGCCGTTATCGCAAACTTGCGCGCTGATTGGGCGGTTGATCCGTGCGGCTGGCTCCGCTAAACGGTGGCCAACACAAAAGGAACGACAATGCGCGCGGAAATCGAAAAGACCGTTGCCGAAATCAAGCAGGTTCTGACCCTGCTGAGGAGGCATCTTTGACTGGGATACAGCACAACTCCGTCTCGACGCGCTAAACGCGCAAACTGAATCGCCTGATTTCTGGAATGACCCGGAAAAGGCCCGCGTCGCGATGCGCGAGCGCGATGAACTGGATGTTGCCGTGAAGATGGTGCGCCAGCTCGAATCTGGAATTACCGACAATGTCGAACTGATCGAACTCGGTGAAGCCGAGGGCGATGCCGACATCGTGCGTGACGCCGAAAACGCCCTGATCGAGCTGAAGCAGGCCGCGCGCCGCACCCAGATCGAGACCCTGCTTTCCGGCGAAGTCGACAGCAATGATTGCTATGTCGAAATTCACTCCGGCGCCGGTGGCACCGAGAGCCAGGATTGGGCCAACATGCTGCTGCGCATGTATACCCGCTGGGCCGAACGTCGGAAGATGAAGGTTCAGGTGCTGGAAATGCATGACGGCGAAGAAGCCGGCATTAAATCCGCCACTATTCAGGTCTCCGGCCACAACGCCTATGGCTGGCTCAAGACCGAGAGTGGTGTGCACCGTCTCGTGCGCATTTCGCCATACGATTCAGCTGCGCGTCGCCACACCAGCTTTTCAAGTTGCTGGGTCTATCCGGTGATCGATGACAGCATCGACATCGAAATCCGCGAAGCCGACCTCAAGGTCGATACCTATCGCGCCTCCGGTGCCGGTGGTCAGCACGTCAACACGACTGACTCTGCCATTCGCATCACCCACATACCATCGGGCATTATCGTGGCCTGTCAGCAGGAGCGCAGCCAGCACAAGAACCGTGCAACGGCCATGGCCATGCTGAAGTCGCGGCTTTATGAGGCCGAATTGCAGAAGCGCGAAGAAGCCGCCAATGCTCAGGCCGCCAACAAGACCGATATCGGCTGGGGTCACCAGATTCGCTCCTACGTCCTGCAGCCCTACCAGATGGTCAAGGATTTGCGCACCGGCGTTGAAAGCGGCCAACCTTCGGTTGTGCTGGATGGCGACCTCGATCAATTCATGGAAGCCGCGCTTGCCCAGCGCGTCGGCGTCGCTACGGATGTTGCCGAAGAGTAAGCTGGGGCGTCTTACGTCGCCAGCCAGACACACCGCAGCTGCCCTCGGGCTTGACCCGAGGGCCACTTAACACAGCTTCTCACGTGTATTGTGCACGACACGAATGGTCATCGGGTCAAGCCCGAGGACAGCGCCGGTGAACGACCTGGCGCTTCCCTCCGTCTACAAAATATCCAGCAGCCGCTTCCCTGCATCCAGAAATGGCTTGGGGTCCAGCGCCGTATCCCCACGCCGCACTTCGAAATGCAGGTGCGGACCTGTCGAGCGCCCTGTTGAACCAACCTTGGCAATCGGCGTGCCGGTGCTGACCTTTTGCCCGACATGGGAGAGGTAGCCGCTCAAATGAGTGTACCGGGTGAGCAGACCATTGCCATGCGTCACTTCCACGACCTTGCCATAGCCTGATCGATCGCCCACGAAGCTCACCACGCCATCGCCCGCGCTGAACACGTTTGTGCCCGTGACGGCGGCGAAGTCCAGCCCGGAGTGAAACGCGCGCCCACCCGTAAACGGGTCCTTACGGTTGCCGAAGCCGGAGCTTTGCCGAAAACTGCCGCTGATCGGCATGTGGACAGGGGCAAGCGCCACGCTGTCACGCGCCGCCTTGTAGCGCAGAAGGGCATCCATCACCACATTGGCGTCATCAACCAGCGCGACGCTCTCAACGCTTGCGGTTGCGGGGAGCAGGGGGCCGCCCATGCCCGCCATCGCGATGTCCGGCAAGGTCGTGTTGATGCCAAGGCGAGCCAGTTCTGTAACAATGCTGTCCGTGCGCTCTGTTGCGGCAACGGCAATGCCCGTCATGGCCTGCTGCGTCTCATCCATCATCCGCGCTACGCTTTCCGCAGTGGCGGCGATATCGGGGTTTCCGTCAGCATTGCTGGAAATCGCCAGCGCGTCAGGCGAACTCATGGAAATGTCGAGATCAGCGAGACCCAGCCGGTCAGCCTTGTCCACCAGCGCCCGCACCAATTGATGCTGTTCCAGCAACATGTCCTGCTGCTGTGAAAGCTCCTGCAATTGCAGATTGATGTCGCCTGCCTGTGCATAGCTGCGAGAATGCAGCCGGTCGATTTCGACACGCATCTGCGCCAGGCGATCTTCATAGGCGGCGATGACCAGATCGTTTTGCCCACCCATCAACCGGGCAATGTCCGGCGCCATGAGCAGGGCCGTTGCTGTTGCGGCATTGCCAGCCAGGAGCAGGGCAAACATGACGTAGAAGAGGGCAGGGTGAATGCCATTACGCGCGGGACGTGCATCGTTTGGGTCTCGGGAACCGAAACTGGCTGACTGACGCACGCGACGACTCCCTCATCTCCTGATTTGGTTAGCCGATTATGGATGGAGATGGTTAAGAAAGCCGAAAATGCCAGGGCTCAGCCCTCGGCGATAACCTCGTCGAGCGCCGCTAGAACCTTCTCGGCATGTCCCTTTATCCGCGTTGCGCGGATGATCCGGGCGATCTTGCCATCGACCCCAATGATAAAGCTGGTGCGGATCAAACCCATGAATTCGCGCCCATAGAGCTTTTTGAGCTGCCAGAGTCCGAAGGCTTCGATGGTCTTGCGTTCAGGGTCCGCACCCAGCGGGATAACGAGGCCATATTTGGCGCGAAATTTCTTGTGGCTGGCGACATCATCCGGTGAAACGCCGACAAGCACTGCGCCGCGCCTGGAGAACTCGTCCACCAACGCCGAAAACTCCTGGTTTTCGTCCGTACAGCCGCCTGAATCGTCCTCAGGGTAAAAGAAAAACACGGCCCTCCGACCCGCAATATCCGCATTGGCAATGGTGCTGCCATCGTCGCGGAGCAGCGCGAAATCAGGTGCTGCATCGCCTGGTGTAAGGTGGGTCATCATTGTTTCCTTCGTCGCTGGCCGCGCCGGGCGTCCAAAATGCGTTGGTCCATAAGCAAAAAGTCCTGCATTACGCTAACAACCACAGGCCACGGCGGCATATAGGGTGTCGGTGCCACATTCCAGCCGGTATCATCTCTCAATGGACCGCTTAATGCGGATGATTCTTGCGGTCGGATTGAATCCGCCCCTTGGCGTGGCGACAAGTGAGCGAAGCGATCTCAACAGAGCAGAATGAGACATCGCCTCCCCAAGACGCGCGCCCCGCTGCGCGTCGTGCCGCCAGGATTGCCGTCTGGTTGTTTGGCATTCCCTGCGTCATTCTGCTTGTCCTATATCTCGTTCTGCTGATCACTCCGGTTCGCCTGCCTTTTACCGGGCCTGCCATCCGAAGCCTTGTTCAGTCCTTCATGCCCGAAACGGCCGAGTTGACCATGGGCGATATGTCCCTTGCGCTCGAAAAGGGCATCTGGCCGGTCCTGCGTTTTGATCCCGTTCAGTATTACGACCGCAAATCTGGTGCGCGTGTCGTCATGGAAGCGCTCGAAATCGGCTTTTCGCCTGCACGCGCGCTTTTCGGCCAGCCGGGCACGACAATTGCTATCGTTGGCCCGCATATCCAGATCGTGCAGGATTTGTATGGGCCGCGCCCCACCAGTTTCCAGCTTAAGACGTCGGAGGCTGGGTCTCCGCCGTCATTGCGGATCATGGAAGGCGAGGACGCTTTTCCTGCCGTAGATTTTTCTCCATCCGGCATCCGGTTTCAGACTGCGGAAGCGCCGCCCATGCGCTCTGATAATGACTGGCTGGTCTATAATTTGGAGTCGAGCGAACTCGCTATCGAGGAGTTGATCGAGCAGAGCACGCTTGGACGATTTTCGCACCTGATAGTGCGTGACGGGCGGGTGGATATGGCCGATTCCGTCTATGGCCTGTTCCGGCAGTTCGAAGATCTCAATCTCGAGATCGGTCCCGTGCCAGGCAAGACGCGCGTGGAGGGCGAATTTTCGGCGCGCATTGGCGGTCGTGTCGTATCCGGCAGCATCGAACGTAGCCTTGATGAAGATGGAACCAGACGCCTACAGGCTAACGTCACCAATCTCGATTTTGCGGCCTTTCTTCCGTTCATCGATGACACCGACAGTCTGGCTGCCCTGCGCGGCGCTGGCGCTCTGTCCATGAACATGACCTTCGGCGCCGATGACGGCAAGCTTCTTGCCGGTGAGTTCAAGATCGATCTGACCGGCGTCGATCTGCGCCTTGGCACCGACTATTTCCCAGTCGCCAGCTCGATCCTTGATGTGATCTGGAAGCCCCAGAGTGGCCTTTTCGAATTGAGTGAGGGCGCTATTCAGATCGGTCAGAGCAGGGCGCGTGTGGCCGGCACGTTTGCCATGGGGCTGGACAACCGTTTCGGGCCGACTATTGGCATCTCAGTAAAGGCCCGTGACGTTGCCATTCACCCACAGGACATGCTGGCACCCGAAGAGCCCTTCGACACAGTCGAATTCTCGGCGTGGTCTGCGCCACTTTACGGCGCGGTCGGGATCGACCGGCTGATTGCCCGCAAAGGTCACGCAGTGGTTGAAGCGGCAGGTCGGTTTGATCTGCTTCAGGCCGGGTTGGGTCTGGATATGACCATTGCGGGTAATGGCGTCACCGCCGACGATGTGAAGCGCCTCTGGCCCTATATCATGGGTAGCGAAAGCCGGGATTGGTTCGTCGCCAATGTCACCGCGGGTCAGGTGAAAAGCGCACGTCTGCATTTCAAGTTCCCAATAGGCTCTCTGGCCATGGGCGGCGATGCCAAGCCAATCCCGAAGGACAGCATGACTATCGAGATCGTCGGCGAGGGCGTAGCAGTCCGTCCCACAGATACCTTGCCGCCCATAAGCATTGCCGGAGACACGATTTTCCGACTTAACGACGCCAGTATCTCGGTTGCGGGCGGCGGCGGTTCCATCGACACCGATGCGGGTACGATTGCCATTAATAACCCCGCGCTTGTCATGGATAATTCAGTCCCCGGTGAGAGCATTGTTGAAATCTCCGGCCATTTGGATGCGCAAATTCCTGCGCTTCTGGCACTGGTCCGGGAACAGCAGCCCGAGGCGCTGAACAGCGTCCAACTGCCTGTCGACCTTCAGAGCCTAGGCGGTCGCATCGGTGTTGATCTGGTGGCCACGATTGCGCTCGGCGATGAAGCTGCGGGGCGCGATATGCAGATCGACTATGTTGCCACCGGCACCGTTGCCGATTTCGCCAGCAGCCAGCCCATAGAGGGCCGCAGGATCGGCAATGGCCAATTGTCCTTTACCGCTTCACAACTCGGCTACCAGCTCGGCGGCACAGCCGAGATCGATGGCATCGCGGCCGAAGTCTCGGTCGAGGGGGCACCTGAAACCAGCCCCGTCATACGGCTTGCATCCACTATGGCGGTCGCCGATCTTGCCAAAATGGGGTTTGATGCCTCCCAATTCCTTTCCGGTCAGATCCGCTTCATCGCCGAGCCCATGCCGGATGGCGCCATTAAAATGGCCATCGACCTTGCCGATGCTGGCCTTACCATTCGCGATCTCGGCATCTCCAAGTCCCGTGGCACAGCAGGCAGCCTCAATGCCCTCGTCAGGTTTGATGGCGATGTCACCCACCTGGAAAATCTCGAGCTGGCCTTCGGTACTGTCCGCATCAATGGCAAGCTGGATTTCCATGCCAGCGACGGTTCGGTCTCGGCTGATTTCAACACTTTCGCTCTCAGTTCCGGCGATAGCGCCAGCGTCAGCCTTGCGCCCATGGATGGCGGCTATGCCGTGCGCATCAGGGGCCGTCAGCTCGACTTGAAGCCTGTTCTTGGACGCTTTTTCAGTCTTGAGGGTGGTAGCGGCGGTCTGCAATCCACACAGTTCAGCGCCCCCATTGCACTTGACGTAAAGCTGGACCGGGCCGTCGGCTATTATGCCACCACGGCCTTCAATCTGGACCTCAACCTGCTTCTGCGCGGGACGCAGCTCAGCCGCGCTACGCTTTCTGCCCAGTTCGGCGAAGGCAATTCCGTTTCCATCACCACCAACCCAGCGCCCAATGGCCGCTCGCTGGTCATGGCCTTCAACGATGCCGGCACGATTTTGCGCCTGCTCGGCGTCTATTCACAGCTCGCCGGCGGTTCAGGAAATCTGGTGATGACCACCAATCGCAATGCTGATGTGGAAACCGGTCAGCTCATGATGCGCGATTTTGCTATCGTCGATGAAGCCAATGTCATTCAGGTTCTGGGCAATCACTCCGACTCCCGCAATGCCATCGCCGCCAGCAATCGCCTCGATTTCACCGCCGGCCAGGTTGATTTCATCCGCAGCAGCGACCGCGTTGAAGTCACCAATGCCATGCTGGCGGGGGATGTCGTCGGCGGAACGCTGCGCGGTTTCATCTATACCGACCGCCGTCAATACGACCTCTCCGGCACTTATGTGCCGCTCTTTGGTCTCAATAATATTTTCAACCAGATCCCCGTCATCGGCGCCATTCTCGGCGGAAGGGATGGCGAAGGCCTGGTCGGCGTCACTTTCGCCGTGCGCGGCCCGCTCAACCAGCCACAATTCCTGGTCAATCCGCTCTCGATTCTCGCACCTGGCTTCCTGCGAGAACTCTTCGAATTCCGCTCCCGCGAGCTTCCAGCGACACAATAAAAAAGGGCGCCAAACTGGCGCCCTGATTCAATTTTTGCGATCCGGCCTAAACCGGCTTGATCAACGCGTGCCGCTTCTTGCCGAACGAGAGCTTGATCACCCCCTCGGGCAGCAACGCATTCTCCCCAAGGCTCAGCTTGTCGTCATCGATCACCGCGTCATTGATGCGCACCGCGCCCGATGCCACATGCCGCCGTGCTTCGCCATTCGATGCGGCGAGCCCGGCCTTGACCAGCGCGTTCAGCACGCCGATCCCTGCGTTCAACTCCGCATGGGTCACTTCCGCCGTCGGCAGCGAAAGATCGAGCGCCCCGGTCTCAAACGTCGCGCGCGCCGTCTCCGCCGCCGCTTCCGCTTCAGCGCGACCACGGATCATCGCAGTCACTTCAGTCGCCAGACGCTTCTTGGCTTCGTTGATGTCGCCGCCGACAACCCGTGCGATCTCGTCCAGCGGCAGCGTTGTGTAGAGCTTGAGGAACCGCTCAACATCGGCATCCTCGGTATTGCGCCAATACTGCCAGAAATCATAGGCGGAGAGCAGGTCGGGATTGAGCCAGATTGCCCCATTCATCGACTTGCCCATCTTCTGGCCCGATGCGGTGGTCAGGAGCGGCGATGTCAGCGCATAAAGCTGCGGCGTGCCCATGCGGTGGCCGAGGTCGATACCGTTGACGATATTGCCCCATTGGTCCGAGCCGCCCATCTGCAGGCGCACGCCATAGCGCTTGTTGAGCTCCACGAAGTCATAGGCCTGCAGGATCATGTAGTTGAATTCGAGAAAGCTCAGCGATTGCTCCCGATCTAGCCGCTGTTTGACCGAGTCAAAGCTGAGCATGCGATTGACCGAAAAATGCTGGCCAACGTCACGCAGGAATTCGAGGTAATTGAGCGGCAGCAGCCATTCGGCATTGTTGAGCATCAGCGACTTGCCGCTGAAGTCGAGATAGTTGGCAAAGACCTGCTTGATGCCATCGATATTGGACTGGATGGTGTCGACGCCCATCAGCTTGCGCGCCTCGTCCTTGAACGAGGGGTCGCCCACCATGCCGGTGCCGCCGCCCATAAGGGCCACCGCACGATGGCCGGTCTTTTCCAGCCAGTGCAGCATCATAATCTGGATCAGGCTGCCGACATGCAGCGAAGACGCCGTAGGGTCGAAACCGATATAGGCGGTGACCGTCTCGGTCGCGAAAAGCTCATCAAGCCCGGTTTCGTCGGACATCTGATGGATAAAGCCGCGCTCCGAAAGGGTGCGCAGAAAGTCTGATTTGAACTTGGTCATTTGGTGCGATCCATTCAAACCACCGGGTCATTCCCGCGCAAGCGGAAATTTCTGTGTGGTTTGTCAGTATTCATAACGGAGGCTCCCGCTTGCGCGCGAAGCGCTCCGTGGTTGAGGACGATCGCCTCAATGTGCGCCCTTGAACTCAGCGCCCGCCGCCGTCCGCGATCTCCTGACGGCGACGGTCGAGATATTCGGCGCACCGCGTCGTCAATTCATCGATCTTGCCTTCATAGAAGTGGTTTGCCCCGTCCACGATCTGCTGTTCGATGGTGATGCCCTTCTGGGTCTTCAGCTTGTCGACCAGCTTCTGAACCGAAGTGGGCGGCGCCACGCGGTCCTTGTCGCCATGAATGATCAGGCCCGAAGACGGGCAGGGGGCCAGAAACGAGAAGTCATAGAGGTTTTCTGGCGGTGAAACCGAAATGAAGCCTTCCACTTCAGGGCGGCGCATCAGCAACTGCATGCCGATCCAGGCACCGAACGAGAAACCGGCAATCCAGCAGCCGCGCGACTCACGATTGATGGTCTGCAGCCAGTCGAGGGCCGAGGCGGCATCCGACAATTCGCCGATACCGTGGTCGAACACGCCCTGCGACCGGCCAACGCCGCGCGAATTAAAGCGCAGTACCGAGAAGCCGCGCTCTGCGAACATGTAAAACAGGTTGTAGACGATCTGGTTATTCATCGTCCCGCCAAATTGCGGATGCGGGTGTAGCACGATGGCCACAGGCGCATTGGGTTCCTTGCCCGGCTGGTACCGGCCTTCGAGGCGCCCTTCCGGGCCGTTGAAGATCACTTCAGGCATGGCTTTATTTCGGCCTTTCCGGCTCTGTCCACTTGGCTGTCGAGACCTCGGGAAACCGCCCTGCGCGGCTTGACTAAGCGCCGGGCTCTCCCTAAAACATGGGTCCGAAAACCAGTTTAGAATTGTTCAAAAACGGGTTTCTGGCCGTCATTCGGCCAGTTGGAGCGCCCCTTGTAATGAAGTTGCGCTCGAAATTTCAAGAAGTGTTTGGTTTTCGCGGGATTATAGCGTCCCGCGCCGGACATGTGAGGTATGGCGGGCACGCATGTGTCCCGAAAGCGCAATGACGAGACCGGCGGTCTATCTTGATCACAATGCCGCGTCCCCGCTTCGTCCAGAGGCGAGGGCGGCTTTGCTTGCCGCTCTGGAACTCACGGGCAATCCATCCTCCGTCCATCAACATGGCCGGGCATTGCGCAATCTGATTGAGACCGGCCGCCAGCAGGTGGCCCGTCTCGCCGGTGCAGAAACCCGTCAGGTCGTCTTTACCGGGTCCGCCACCGAAGCTATCACTCAGGCCATTGTCGGTGGCGCAAAGAATTTTTCGGCAGGCGCCATAGCTGCAAGTGCTGGGGAGCATGCCGCTGCCCTGAAAGCGGCAGAGGCTACGGGCCTGCCTGTCTGGACTATTCCTCTGGATGGTCAAGGCCGCATTGATCTCGATCAACTCGCCCAGCTTCTCCTCCGCGCCGATGCAGAAAACATCACGCTGCTCTTCGCTCTGCATTGGGTGAACAACGAGACGGGCGTGATCCAGCCCATGGGCCGCATCAACGCCCTTGTCGGTCCCACACGCCACACCTTGTTCATCGACGCCGTCCAGGCCTATGGCAAACTGCCGCTCGATTTTGCTGCCTCCGCCCCTGACATGATTGCCATCAGCGGCCACAAGATTGGCGCGCCTGCTGGCATCGGAGCGCTACTGGTCAAAGGTCACGCCGATACGGTTCGTCTAATTCCGGGTGGCGGGCAGGAGCAGGGCCGTCGTGGCGGCACCGAATCTGCCGCGCTGATTGCGGCCTTTGGCGCTGCCGCAGAGGCATCCCTATATAATCATGACACGATGACTACGCTCACGGGTAGCGTCGTGGCCGGTTTGAAGGCCATGGCGCCCGAAGTGGTCGTTTTCGCTTCCGACGCCGAGCGCGTGGGCAACGTCGTCAATTTCGCGGTGCCCGGCATCTCAAATGCCACGGCTATGATGTCGCTGGACCTGATGGGCCTGTCGGTGTCGTCAGGCTCTGCCTGTTCCTCGGGTAAGGTTGGCGCCAGCCATGTCCTTGCCGCTATGGGCGTCGAAAAAGCATTGGCCGAAAGCGCGCTCCGCGTCAGCTTCGGCTGGAATTCCACAGGCGAGGATGCGCAAGCCTTTCTCGCCGGATTTGAAACCATTCTTGCGCGCCACAAGCGGGCAGGGCAGGCGGCGTAAGCCGCTTCTATATATGCGTTCGCGGCGGCCTTGACCCGCCGATGAGCAAGAAGGAGAGCCTGATGGCGGACTACGATATTCCAACGCTCAAGGAAGAGATCGATCGGGAAACCGTCGAGCAGGTCCTTGCGCTCGACGTGGACAAGTACAAATACGGCTTCGAGACCGATATCGAATCCGACGTGCTGCCGCCCGGCCTTACCGAGGAAACGGTTCGCTTCATCTCCGCCAAGAAGGAAGAGCCCGAATGGATGCTGGAATGGCGTCTCGATGCGCTCCGCCGCTTTCAGACCCTGACCGAGCCCAATTGGGCCAAGCTGCACTATCCCAAGATCGACCTGCAGGCGATCAGCTACTACGCTGCGCCCAAGAGCTTCAAAGGCCCCAAGAGCCTCGATGAAGTCGATCCCGAATTGCTGCGCACTTATGAAAAGCTCGGCATTCCGCTCAAGGAGCAGGCAATCCTCGCCGGTGTCGAAGGCGCAGCCGAATCTGTAGGCACGCCTTTCGGCTCAGGTGTCGCCGTCGACGCGGTCTTCGACTCGGTATCCGTCGTCACCACCTTCCGTGAAGAGCTGGCCAAGGCCGGCATCATCTTCTGCTCGATCTCCGAAGCCGTGCGCGAACATCCCGAGCTGGTGAAGAAATATCTCGGCTCCGTGGTCCCGGTTTCCGACAATTACTACGCCACGCTTAATTCCGCCGTCTTCACCGATGGGTCCTTTGTTTACATCCCCAAGGGCGTTCGCTGCCCCATGGAGTTGTCGACCTATTTCCGCATCAACGAAAAGAATACCGGCCAGTTCGAGCGCACGCTGATCATCGCCGACGATGACTCTTACGTCTCCTATCTCGAAGGCTGTACCGCGCCGAGCCGCGACGAAAACCAGCTTCATGCTGCCGTGGTGGAACTGGTCGCGCTCGACAATGCCGAAATCAAATATTCCACGGTCCAGAACTGGTATCCGGGCGACAAGGACGGCAAGGGCGGCATCTATAATTTCGTCACCAAGCGCGGCGATTGCCGCGGCGTCAATTCGCACATTTCCTGGACGCAGGTGGAAACCGGCTCGGCCATCACCTGGAAATATCCGAGCTGCATCCTGCGCGGCGACGGTTCGCGGGGCGAGTTTTACTCCATCGCCATCTCGAACGGCTATCAGCAGGTCGATAGCGGCACCAAGATGATCCATCTGGGCAAGAACACGTCCAGCCGCATCATCTCCAAGGGCATCGCGGCGGGCTTCTCGGACAATACCTATCGCGGTCAGGTCTCGGCTCACGCCAAGGCCAAGAATGCCCGTAACTTCACCCAATGCGACAGCTTGTTGATCGGGGACAAATGCGGTGCGCATACGGTTCCCTATATCGAGAGTCGCAACGGCACGGCGGTCTTCGAGCACGAAGCCACCACGTCGAAAATTTCCGACGACCAGATGTTCTACTGCATGCAGCGCGGCCTCAACGAAGAAGAAGCGGTGGCGCTGATCGTCAATGGCTTCGTCCGCGACGTGCTCCAGCACCTGCCGATGGAATTCATGGTCGAAACCCAGAAGCTGATCTCGATCAGCCTCGAAGGCAGCGTCGGCTAAACCCCACAACAGATCACTTACCGGGTGGCGCGGAACGCGACCCCGGCTTTGGAGAAACAAAATGACTACTCCCGTTCTTGAAATCCGCAACCTGCATGCCCGCATCGAGGAACGCGAAATCCTCAAGGGTGTAAACCTCATCATTCCGCCCGGTGAAGTCCATGCCATCATGGGCCGCAATGGCTCGGGCAAGTCGACGCTCTCCTATGTGCTCGCTGGCAAGGAAGACTATGAGGTCACCGAGGGCGAGATCCTGCTCAACGGCGAAAACATCCTTGAAATGGAACCCGACGAGCGCGCTGCCGCCGGTCTGTTCCTTGCCTTCCAGTACCCGATCGAAATCCCGGGCGTTGCGACCATGACCTTCCTCAAGGCCGCTATCAACGCCCAGCGCAAGGCGCGCGGCGAAGAAGAGCTCAAGACCCCGGATTTCATGCGTCTGGTCAAGGAAGCCGGTGCCCAGCTCAACGTCGATTCTGACATGCTGAAGCGTCCGCTCAATGTCGGCTTCTCCGGCGGTGAAAAGAAACGCGCCGAAATCATGCAGATGGCCTTGCTCAAGCCCTCGCTTGCCGTGCTCGACGAAACCGACTCCGGTCTCGACATCGACGCCCTCCAGGTTGTGTCCAAGGGCGTCAACGCGCTCCGCGATGGTCAGCGCTCCATGCTCGTCATCACCCACTATCAGCGCCTCCTGAACCACATCGTGCCGGACGTGGTCCACGTCTTCTCCGATGGCCGCATCGTGGAAAGCGGCGACAAGGATCTCGCGCTCAAGCTCGAAGCTGAAGGCTATGCCAACTACGGTGGTGAGGCAGCATAATGCGTCCGAACTTTCCCGTAAGGCTCGGTCCTGCCGAAGAGACCCTGATCGCCCAGCTCAAATCCGTCGGTGCCGATCAGATCGCCGAGCGCATCACTGTGGCCGGTCTGCCGACCCGTCGCGTCGAAGCGTACCACTATACCGATCTGAAAACTCTGCTGCGCGCCGTCCCGGCGCTCGGTCAGCCCGCCAATGAAGCCAGCGCTCCGGCGCTGCGCGTCCCTGGTGCATTCAATCTGATGATCGCCAATGGCGTCATCCAGAATGCTTCGACGGCTCCGGCTGGCGTCATTGTTGGCAAAACCCACGGCGGTGTTCTCACCGACCGGGACGATGTCGTGGTCGGCGTCAACAATGGTCTGACAAAAGAGGCCCTGACGCTAACTCTTGAGAATAGTGTTGATCCGGTCATCCAGATCGAACGCCGCATCGAGGGCGAAGCCGCCCATGTCGCTGATGCGCTTAAGGTTTTCGTCGCCGATGGTGCTTCGGCCACCATTCTCGAAACCTTCTCGGGCTCTGATGCCGCCCATGTCGGCAACCACGCATCATACATTTCGCTGGGCAAGGGTGCTGAACTCACCCACATCACCCTCGACCTAAGTGCTTCTGGCGTCAGCCATTTTTCCACCAACGAGTATCATCTGGCCGATGGCGCAAAGCTGCGCACGCTGATTATTCATGCCGGCGCCAACCTCGCCCGCACCCAGCTTTACCCAACGCTGGGCGGTGCCGAAGCCCATGCCGATATCACCGGCCTCAACCTGGTCTCCGATGGCCAACATGCTGATATCACGATGGAAACCACCCATGCGGTGCCCCACACATCGTCTCAGCCGCTGTTCAAATCCATTGCCCGTGGCCGTTCGAAGTCCATCATTCAGGGCAAGCTGATCGTCGCCCGCGACGCCCAGAAAACCGATGCAAAATTCATGCATCAGGGCCTGATGCTGTCAGATGATGCAGAAATTCTGAGCAAGCCCGAACTGGAAATCTACGCCGACGACGTCGTCTGCGGCCACGGTTCCACCTGCGGCAAGCTCGACGAAGACAGCCTCTTCTATCTGCTCAGCCGTGGCATTCCCAAGGCCGAAGCTGAGACCATGCTGGTCCGCGGCTTCATCGCCGAATTGCTTGACCCCGTCGAAGACGAGGCCCTCAACGAAGCCCTTCAAGGCGTCGTGGATGGTTGGCTGCTGGGCCAATAGGCGCTAGGTGGCACTCCATGGTGCACCAACACAGCGCGGCACCTCCCCATTGACGGGGGAGGATGGGAGGGGGTGCGAGAGCCCTGATATGGCGGCTCTCATCCCCCACCCTTGATCCCTCCCCGCAAGGGGGAGGGTGACGACTGAAACATCGCGGTTCCCTAAGGACCAAACAGATGACCTTCGACCTTCAAAAAATCCGCGCCGATTTTCCCATCCTGTCGGAGCAAATCCACGGCCACCGCCTCGTATATCTTGATAGCGGCGCTTCAGCGCAGAAGCCGGTTCAAGTCCTCGACCGCATGGACCACGGCTTCCGGCACGAATATGCCAATGTCCATCGCGGACTTCACACGTTGGCCAACCGCGCCACCGAAGGCTATGAAGCCGGCCGCGAAAGCGTCCGCCGCTTCCTGAACGCAGGTCGCGTCGAAGAGATCATCTTCACAAAATCGGCCACCGAAGCCATCAATCTGGTCGCGTCATCCTTCACCGGTCCGCGCATTTCCGCGGGCGATGAAATCGTCACCACGATCATGGAGCACCACTCCAATATCGTGCCCTGGCATTTCCACCGCGAGCGCAAGGGCGCGGTGCTCAAGTTCGTCGATGTGCGTGATGATGGCAGTCTTGACCCTGACGCCTTCGAGGCCGCGCTCACGGATAAAACCCGTATCGTTGCGATTACCCATATGTCCAACGTCCTTGGAACCATCAATCCTATCAAGGATTTGATCGCCATCGCCCATGCGCGCGGCATTCCGGTGCTTGTCGATGGCTCGCAGGGCGCGGTCCACACGAAAGTCGATGTGCAGGACCTCGACGCCGATTTCTACATCATGACCGGCCACAAGCTTTATGGCCCGACCGGCATCGGCGTTCTCTACGGCAAATACGATCTACTCGCCGAAATGCAGCCCTATCAGGGTGGCGGCGAAATGATCGAAACCGTCACGCTCGAGGGCGTCACCTATAACGAGCCGCCCCATCGTTTCGAGGCGGGTACGCCCCCCATAGTACAGGCCATGGGTCTGGGCGCCGCGCTCGACTATATGGAAAGTCTGGGCCGCGACGCCATCGCCGCCCATGAGCATGACGTCGCCACCTACGCCAATGAGCGCCTGTCCCGCATCAATTCGTTGCGCATGATCGGCACGGCGCAAGGCAAGGGCGGCATTTTCTCCTTCGAGATCGCTGGTGCCCACGCCCATGACGTTGCCACCATTCTCGACCGCTACGGCATTGCCGTGCGCGCCGGAACCCATTGTGCCCAACCGCTGCTCAAACGCTTCGGTGTCACCTCTACCTGTCGCGCCTCTCTCGCCCTATATAACGGCAAGGATGATGTTGACGCGCTGGTGGACGGCATCGAGCGCGCCCAAAAATTTTTCGCCTAAGGACGGCATCATGACCGAAGAAGCCATCGATACTCGCATTGTTCCGACAATGTCCGATACGCTGCCGGAAGGCGAAGTGGAGCGGATCACCACCGACCTCATCGGTGCGCTCAAAACCGTCTATGATCCTGAAATTCCGGTCGATATTTACGAACTTGGCCTGATCTACAGGGTCGATCTCGACGATGATCGCAACCTGACCATCGACATGACGCTGACCGCGCCGGGTTGTCCGGTTGCTGGCGAAATGCCAGGCTGGGTCGAAAATGCCGCCCGTGGCGTTGAAGGCATTCAGGACGTCACAGTCAACATGGTCTTCGATCCGCCTTGGGATGCATCGCGTATGAGCGAAGAGGCTCAAGTCGCGTTGAACTGGTGGTAATCCGGCGCGTTTACGCCTATATATCGTGAAACGCCGATAAAGGTCGCTGCAATGCCATTCAAGATCATGTCGCTCTCAGATGCCGCCGCCGAGCGCATCGCCGAGATCATTGAAGATTCTGAAAAGCCTGTCATCGGCCTCCGCGTCGGCATCAAAAATGCCGGTTGTGCTGGCGTGTCTTACACGATGGATTATGTCGAGGCAGCCATCGCGGGCGACGATCACGTGCAAGACAAGGGCGTCAATGTTTGGGTCGATCCCAAGGCCACCATGTATCTGCTTGGCACCGTCATGGACTTCGAACAGTCCAAGATGGGCTCCAGCTTTACCTTTAAAAACCCCAACCAGACCGGCGCCTGCGGCTGCGGCGAAAGCGTCACACTGGCCCCCGCGGACCTGAAGGCTCTGGCTGAGGCGCGGGCAGGGGCTTAGCAACTCGTCTTTCTTCTCCCCCGAAGAGAAGGTGACCGAGGGTCGGATGAGGGGTGTCTTTTGTGTGCTTGGCAGTAAGCCGTTGCGGAATTAATTCCGCTGGTGCATTGATCCCACCATCATGCCAAACGCTCTTCCTTTCGCCTACACCATCACCCCACCCAATCGTGCTTTGACAGGCCGCGTGTCTCCACCCGGCAGCAAGTCGATCACCAATCGCGCTTTGTTGCTAGCGGCTCTCGCCAATGGCACGAGCCGCCTGACCGGCGCGCTCAAAAGCAAGGACACGGTGCTGATGGCGCGCGCTTTGCGGGAAATGGGCGTGACGGTCGAAGAGCCTGACGCCACCAGCTTTCTGGTCACTAGCACAGGCAGATTGAACGCGCCTTCTGCGCCGCTTTTTCTGGGCAATGCAGGCACGGCGACCCGATTTCTCACCGCCGCCGTCGCCACTATAGATGGAACAACCGTCGTCGATGGCGACGAGGACATGCGCCTCAGGCCGATCAAGCCGCTGGTCGATGCGCTGCGCTCGCTCGGCATCGCTGCCGAAAGCCCAACAGGTTGCCCGCCCGTTGCCGTTCGCGGCAATGGTCGATTTGGCAAGGGCAGGGTGGAGATCGATGCTTCGCTGTCCAGTCAGTATGTTTCGGCCCTCCTGATGGCCGCGCCATTTGGCGATGGCCCTATCGAAGTGGCGTTGACCGGCAAGGATATTGGTGCCCGCGGCTACGTCGATCTGACGCTGGCCGCCATGCGCGCCTTTGGCGCTTCGGTTGAAGCCCGGGACGATGGCTCATGGCTTGTGCAGCCGACCGGCTATAAGGCCACCGATTTCCATATCGAGCCCGATGCCTCTGCGGCCACCTATCTGTGGGGTATTGAGGCGCTGACTGGCGGCAACATTGATCTCGGTGTCGCCGCTGACGCCTTTACCCAGCCCGACGCTGCAGCGCAGGCTCTTATTGCCTCATACCCAAACATGCCTGCGATCATCGACGGATCACAGATGCAGGATGCGGTGCCCACCATGGCCGTGGTCGCCGCTTTTAACAATCATCCGGTCCGCTTTGTCGGCATCGCCAATCTGCGTGTCAAGGAAACCGACCGTATTCGGGCCGTCGCAAACGAACTCAACCGTATTCGCCCAGGTCTTGCAGTCGAGGAGGGCGACGATCTGGTCGTCCATTCTGATCCGGCTCTTGCAGGTCAAACCCTGCCAGCGCTCATCGAAACTTATCACGATCATCGCATTGCCATGAGTTTTGCGCTGGCGGGGCTTCTGGTTAAGGGGATTACGATCCTCGACCCGGCCTGCACAGGTAAGACCTATCCTGATTATTGGGACATGCTGGCGGGCCTGGGGGTAGAGCTGACCTCCGCTGCCTGATCAGGCAGCGGAAACGTCCTTGTCGGATAATTCTGCGACTTCGACGAGTTCGTCTTCACCCACAACGCGGTTGCGGCCAGCGCGCTTGGCTGCATAAAGGCATTGATCGGCCCGCTCGATGAATGACATCGCATTATCGCTTGGTGCGAATTGCGCAACGCCGAAGGAAGCCGTGATCCGGCCCAACTTCTCGTTGGTAGAGCGCTTGAGCAGCTCCTTTGCCTGAATGGCCTTGCGGATATTTTCGGCAAGGATCATCGCGCCTTGCAAATCGGTGTAAGGCAGCACCGCGACAAATTCTTCGCCGCCGTATCGTGCGACCAGGTCCTTACCCTTGATGTTGGACTTGAGCGTCATGGCAACGAGCCGCAACACTTGATCGCCTGTCTGATGCCCATAGGTATCGTTGAAGCTCTTGAAGTGGTCGATATCGACCAGCAGTAGAGACAATGGCGCTGCAGTCTTTTCATAATCAGCGATCGCATCAGCCAGACCATCGTCAAAGCTCTTGCGATTGGCGATCTTGGTCAGTGGATCGAGCATCGACTCGCGTCGCACGTCATCGAGATCACGTTGCAATGCCGTAATGTCGTCGCGCGAGGCCTCAAGCTTGCGCTCCAGCTCGCGATTGGTGTCCTGCATGCGGCGCGTTTCTGCCAGCAGCTTTGCGGCGAGAGCCCTCATCGCCTCGTCGCCCAGGTCACCTTCCAGATCCCCGCTGGCAGATTGCAGCGAGCCGGAATAGGCGTTCGCAGTGGTCATCGCGGCATCAATGGCTTCATGCACGGATTCAATGCGGGCATGCATGCGCTCTGACACGCTGGACATGCGTTCGTTCGCATCAGATTTTAAGAACTCGTTGTAAAGGGTTTCGGCGAGATCCTGCGAAGGCGCCACGCCATTACGAAAAATGGCGTTGATGCGATTGTTCAACGATGGGTTGACGCCGCTGGCATAGGTGTAGAGCAGCTCATAGAATTGCGGGTAAGGTGGAATGGTGCTGCGTTTGAGCAGATCAAACGCAGCAGTGGCATAGCCAAGCGCCCGTACGAATTCCTGATCCGACACTGCTTCCCCCGCGCCTCGTTGCGCAGCCTCCAGGCGTGTAAACAATCGTCACAGTGATGTTTACTCTGCCGTCCATGATTCGCTGAACACAAGCATACCTTGGAGAGATTCGATAGTTTGTTTGCACTATATCAGTGCAATCTCTCAAGAAATTCGCGTTGGCCGTAATAGGAATGCAGGAATCGGGCCTGCCGAACCAAAGGGGCCGCTCTCGACGCCATCCTCGGTTTCTTCTTCCACCTTCGCAGGACGGCGACGCTGATCTACCCTTTGTTTGTCTGCGGCAGGCCGTTCGGCGCTGACCGGCTTGGGTTCAGCTTGAGCCACTTGTGGCTCTTGAGCTTCAGGTTCGGCCTTGGTCGGGCTGGCTTTACGGCGGCGGGACGGACGTTTGACCTTCCCTTCCGTTTCGGTCTCGTCGTCAGGCTTGCGGCTAGTCTTGCCTGTTTCCAGCCAGTCAATCGGCTTCTGGATCAGGCTCAGGATTGCGTCGAGATGCTTACTGTCCGCCGGGCCAACGAAGGTATATGCCGCACCCTTGCGACCCGCGCGGCCGGTGCGGCCAATGCGGTGAACATAGTCCTCTGCGTGCACTGGCACGTCAAAGTTGAACACGTGGCTTACCGCCGGAATGTCGAGGCCGCGCGCGGCAACATCGCTTGCAACCAGCAGTGTCAACTTGTTGCTCTTGAATGCATCCAGCGTTTCCATGCGACTCTTCTGGTCCATGTCGCCATGAAGCGAACCGGCAGAATAGCCGTGCCGCTGCAACGAACGGGCGAGGGTGGCCACGTCGCGTTTCCGATTGCAGAAGATAATGGCGTTGGTCAGCCCTTCGGAGGCATCGATACGCTCGCGCAGGGCGGCGCGCTTTTCTGCGGGATTGGACGAGACCTTAACCAGTTTCTGGTCGATGGTGTCGGCCGTCGATGCGGCGCGTGAAACCTGCACATGCACAGGGTTCTGCAAAAACTTCTTGGTCAGCTTCTCGATCTGGCTGTCCATAGTCGCCGAGAACAGCATCGTCTGGCGGCGCGGTGGGAGGCGATTGACGATCTTTTCGATGTCGTCGATGAAACCCATGTCGAGCATGCGGTCAGCTTCATCGATCACCAGGATCTCGACACCATTGAGCATGATCTTGCCACGCTCGATCTGGTCGAGCAGGCGGCCCGGAGTCGCAATGAGAACATCGACGCCGCGATCGAGCTTCTTGTTCTGGTCTTCAAACGACACTCCGCCGATGATCAGCGCCATCGTCAGCCGGTGGTTCTTGCCATATTTCTCGAAATTCTCGGAAACCTGTGCAGCCAGTTCGCGCGTCGGCTCAAGAATGAGCGTACGCGGCATGCGCGCGCGGGCCCGACCGTTTTCGAGCAGGGTCAGCATAGGCAGAACGAAAGATGCGGTCTTGCCGGTGCCCGTCTGGGCAATGCCGATCAGGTCTTTTTTCTGCAACAGATGGGGAATGGCCTGAGCCTGAATTTCAGTCGGCTTGCTATAGCCAGCTTCGGTCACCGCATCGGTGACCTTGCTCGAAAGGCCCAGTCCGGAAAAGGTATCGGTCAAGTCGGTCGTTCCACTCAAGGATGCTGTCCGGCGTCGCGGCGGGCTGGATTGCCTGGGTCGCGCGACCGGTCATTGGAGGTCAACCGGCGCGATCCGTCTGGACCGTGCCGGTTTGGGTGCCAACCAATCAACGAATTCCTCAGCACCCTCGGCTCGGGCTTTTTAGCCCGCCGGTTACCCCAGGCGCTGCGGCGGCCAGACGGCCTGCGCGCACTCGGTACTCTACCGGCGGCGCGGACCATAGCGCAAAGCCCCGACCTGTCAATGATTTTGGCCATTTTAAGGTTATCGAGCCGCCTTTGGCAGCTAGATGTCCAGATCGGTCACGAAAGCGGCGTTCTCCTGAATGAACTCGAAGCGTGCCTCCGGCTTCGTTCCCATCAGTCGGTCCACAGTGGTCTTGGTCGCCTCGCGGTCGTCCAGCACCTTCACCTGCAAAAGCGTGCGCGTTTTGGGCGACATAGTGGTTTCGCGCAAGTGTGCGAACGGCATTTCGCCGAGGCCTTTAAACCGGGTGATGTCGACTTTGGACTTGCCGGTGAACTCGGTGGCCATCAGCTCGTTCTTGTGCGCGTCGTCGCGGGCATAGAGCGTCTTGCCGCCCTGACTGATGCGATAGAGCGGTGGCAGAGCGAGATATAGATGTCCGCCTTCGATCAGACGCGGCATCTCCTGAAAGAAGAAGGTAATGAGGAGCGAAGCGATGTGAGCGCCGTCCACGTCGGCGTCGGTCATGATGATGATCTTGTCGTAACGCAGATCATCTTCGACATATCGATCTCGCGTCCCGCAGCCTAAAGCCTGGATCAGATCGGCAATCAGTTGGTTTGCGGCGAGCTTATCGCGACTGGCACCCGCCACGTTGAGGATTTTACCGCGGAGCGGCAACACGGCCTGATTGGCGCGGCTTCGTGCCTGCTTGGCTGAGCCACCAGCCGAGTCGCCTTCGACGATGAAGAGTTCCGCGCCCTGTGCCGCATTCTGCGTGCAATCGGCAAGTTTGCCGGGCAGACGCAGCTTGCGTGTCGCGCTGGCGCGGTCGATTTCCTTTTCCTTGCGGCGGCGCAGCCGTTCTTCGGCGCGCTCCACCGCCCAGTCGAGCAGTTTGCCCGCCTGATTGGGCGAAGCGGCCAGCCAATGATCGAAAGCGTCGCGCAGGGCGGTGTCGACAATGCGTGTCGCTTCGCCCGAAGCCAGCTTGTCTTTGGTTTGACCAACAAATTCGGGCTCGCGCACAAACACCGACAGCATCACCGAACACGAAGTCAGAACGTCTTCGGCAGTCAGGTTTGCTGCGCCCTTGTGCTTGGTCAATTCGGCATAGCTCTTGAGCCCGCGCAGCAAGGCGACGCGCATGCCGGCTTCATGTGTGCCGCCATCCGGTGTTGGCACTGTGTTACAATAGGATTGCACCCCGCCATCGCCCAACGTCCAGGCAATGGCCCATTCCACCGAGCCATGGCTGCCCGGCTTACCGCTCTTGCCCGAAAAAATTTCATCGGTAATGCGCGTTTCGCCCGCAATCCGATTGGTCATGAAATCCTTGAGGCCATCGGGATAATGGAACACGGCCTTGGCAGGCACATCCTCGGTCGCAAGGCTTTCGTCGCAGCTCCAGCGCAGTTCCACACCGCCGAACAGATAGGCCTTGGCCCGCGTCATGCGGAAAATGCGACCCGCCGAAAAATGCGCCGCCGGCCCAAAGATTTCCGGATCAGGATGGAAACGGGTGGAAGTCCCACGTCGGTTTTGCACCCGGCCGATATTTTCGACGTCCTGGACCACCTTGCCGCGCGAAAAGACAATGCGGTGCAATTGCTGGTCGCGCGCCACTTCAACAATCATGTCGTCGGAAAGGGCATTGACCACCGAAACACCCACGCCATGCAGGCCGCCCGAGGTTTCATAAGCTTTGGAGTCGAACTTGCCGCCCGCATGCAGCACCGTGTGAACGATTTCCAGCGTCGAGCGATTGGGGAATTTGGGGTGCTTTTCAACCGGAATACCACGGCCATTATCGGTAACGGTGAGGTATCCGTCGGCGCCCAGATGCACTTCGATACGCGTGGCGTGGCCAGCGATGGCCTCGTCCATGGAATTGTCGATCACCTCGGCAAAAAGGTGATGATAGGCATTGATGTCCGTGCCACCGATATACATGCCGGGGCGGCGGCGCACAGGCTCAAGGCCCTCCAGAATTTCGATGTCTGCTGCACCGTAACTGTCCGGCGCAGGCGCAGCATTGCGCGGAACAGCCTTTGCCGGTTCTTCCTGCTTTGGTGTTTCCGGCTGGGGCGCTGCGCTACCGAAGAGATCAGACATGCACGTTCCATCTTGTTCTGCCCGAATCAGGCGGGCCAATTCCTAGCATATCCCAGCCGTTTCCGCGGGTCTGGCAATCAGCGCAATTCCCACAGGCGTGGCATCAACGTGGCCGTCAAGGAGAACGCTTTGGCAACTGATGTGCCGGATGGAGATAATGCGCGTCCCAAGATGGGGCGGCTGGTTTACGCCTCGTTTGCCCATTGAGAGCACTTTTTTAAGCACGTGCCCGTACAAGTATAGGCATACGGTTTGTATGGAGTTGCCGTATGCGACCCGAACTACCCAGTACTGCGTATCAAGAGGTTGGTTTGGTGTCGAACACGCCCGGGCATTGGCCGGAAGTCGGATTTAGTTTTGCGTACCGGCTGGCCAATCTCCGCGTCTCTCGCTTAGGCGCTCTCCTCGGAACCAGCCTGCTTTTCTATCTCGTGTGATAGCCACTTGCCTTGTTCGCGCAAGGTCGTTAGCTATGGGCTAGTGTTAAATGCCTGAAACGGGGAGGGCTGCATGTCTGGTTATCATACGCATCGTCAGCGCGGACCCGTTTATGCCCTGCGGTTTTTGCTGCAGGGCTGACCAGGCCGGTCCGGACACTTACCTGTAAGTTTCCAAACCTCTGGTTTGCCCTTCATGGCGCCCCGAATTTCGGAGCTCCGATTGTTAGGCAAATGGCGCTTGATATTATCGCGCCGATCCAGTGAGTTTTTCCATGGGCATGATCAGCCTCCGCAATGCCGGCCACCGCGCTGGTGACCTCCTTTTCTCCAATCTCAATCTCGTCATCGGCGACGGCGACCATGTTGGCCTCGTCGCGCCAAACGGGCGGGGCAAGACCACCTTGTTGCGCGCTATGGCAGGCCTAGCCGAACTCAGTGAGGGCGAGCTGACGCGTTCGCGCGGCCTGACTGTCGGCTATGTGCCGCAAGAGGTTCCGGATGCGGCACTTGGCCAGACGCCCCTCCAATTCGTCGCCTCGGCGCTCGATGCCGCAACGCTCGACAGCGAAGGCTGGCGCGTTGATGTGGTGATGGAGGAATTCTCCATTCCCGAGGAATTCCGCACTGTACCACTCAAACAACTGAGCGGCGGCTGGCAGCGCATGGCACTTCTGGCGCGGGCCTGGGTCACCCAGCCCGACGCTTTGCTGATGGACGAGCCGACCAATCACCTGGATCTTGGCCGCATCATGATGCTGGAAGAATGGCTTGGCTATGCGGCCAAGAGCGTGCCTGTAGTTATCGCCAGCCACGACCGGGCCTTTCTAGATGCTGTTACCAATCGCACCCTGTTTCTGCGGCCCAGCGAACAGGTCTATCTGCCCTTGCCCTATTCGGAGGCAAGGGCCGAGCTCGATCAGGTCGACGCAGCCGCCGAAGCGCAGCGCGAACGGGAATTGAAACAAGCCCAGCAGTTGCGCAAGCAGGCAGCCAAGCTCACCAATATCGGTATCAATTCTGGCTCAGACCTGCTGACGGTAAAATCCAAGCAGCTCCGTGACCGGGCCGAAAAGATCGAATCCAAGGTGCAGGAGGTGCATCGCGACCGCACCGGGCTGGTCAAGCTGGGCAATAGCGGTGCCGATGCCCGTGTCATGCTGGCTTTCGAAAATGTGCCGGTGACCACGCCCGATGGGCGGGCGCTGTTTAATATCGACAAGCTCCATATTTTCCAAGGCGAGCGCATCGTGCTTTTGAGCCGCAATGGCACCGGTAAGTCGCAGTTCATGCGGTTGGTCACTGAGGCACTAGATGGAAGTGTGCCACAGGGTATGCGGATCAGCCCACAGGTTGCGCCGGGCTATCTCGATCAAGCCCTTGCGTGGCTGCCGTTAGACCCGTCACCGCTTGATTACATCTTGCATCGCTTTGACGAAGGTGATCGCCGGACAATCGCGCTGTTGGCCGGGGCAGGGTTCGCTCCAGATCGGCAATCCAAGCCCATCCGCACGCTGTCGCTGGGCCAGCGCGCCCGATTGGCACTTCTAGCGCTGCGGCTCGCCAGGCCGAATTTCTATCTGCTCGACGAGCCCACCAACCATCTCGACATTCCTGGGCAGGAGCAATTGGAAGACGATATTCGGGAGCAGGGGGCCACGACCATTCTCGTTACCCACGACCGCGCCTTCCTCCGCGCCATCGGCACGCGCTTTCTGCTCATTGATGGCAGGAAGCTCAGGGAGGTTGATAGCCCGGACATGTTCTTCGCCCAGATGGTCCAAAGCTGAGCTCTTATTCAGCTTCTTTCATCAAGGGGGCGTGGCCCCCTTGATGATAATTCGCTCTACCCACTTGCAGGTGAAAAGAAGCTAGGTATAAGGGGCGCCAGTGCGGGTGTGGCGGAATTGGTAGACGCGCTGGACTCAAAATCCTGTTCCGTAAGGAGTGTCGGTTCGATCCCGACCACCCGTACCATTCTCTTGAAATCGTTGAGCTTTCAGGCGCCGAGCCAAAGGCGCATGAGATAGACCGTCAACACACCGCTCGCCATCGCCGCAAAAAGATTGCGCGACAGCACGAAAACCACACCCGTCGCCATCGCCGCAACAAATTCCGCAGCATTTCCAGTGACTAAGGCCGGAGCTACCAGCGCAGCCAGCACCGCGCCGGGTATATTTTTCAGCCAAGCCGCAGCAAAACCTTCCCGCGGCAGCCGGTCTGCTAGAAGCAGCCCGCTGGCCTTGATGGCGATGGTGGCTAACGCCATGCCCATAATAGCAAAAATGGCTTCAGGCGACGTCAGCATGCTTGCGCACCTCCATCAGTGCACCCACAAAACTACCCGCTATTCCGCCCACCAGAATGTGCCAGTTTCCGTCTATGAGCTGCGATGTCACGATGGCCGCAACAGCTGCCACCAGCCAGGGCAGCAGATCGGCCTTTCCTTTCCACATGCCCAGCAACAAAGCCAGAAATGTAGCTGTAAAGGCGAAATCCAGCCCCCATCGGCTTGGGTCGTCAATGGCCGAACCCAAGCCATAGCCGATGAGGTTTGTGCTCATCCAGGAGATCCAGGCCAGCACCCCGCCGCCTATGAGAAAGGCCACAGAACCGCCACCTCGCGCCATTGCGGCTACGGTCATAGCCCAGTTTTCGTCGGTAACCAGATACATGCTGGCTGCGCCCAGGCCGAGTTTCCCATCTGGATAAAGCGGGCGGAGCGTTGCGGTGAGCAGCAGATAGCGCAGGTTGACGATAAAAGCCGCGAGCACCAATGCGCCGATAGGCAGGCTCGCCGGTGTCGCCGTCCACAGGTCAAGCGCAACGAACTGTGCCGCGCCAGCAAAGACCAGCCCGCTCATCATGATAACTTCGATGAGGCTGAGCCCAGCCCCACGAGCGAGCACGCCCCAGACCATGCCGTATGCCGCAACCGAGATGGCAACCGGCACACAGGCGCGTGCTCCGGCAAGAAACTGTTCGGCTGTAGAATCGACAACGAGCGGGGCTTTGACCATAGCTTTATCTGCCACGACCCATCACGAAGTAGGAAATAAGAAGTGGTGATGGCACCAATCGCCGCCATTTGTGCAGGCGGTCAGGTTGATACCGCCCAATTGACGCTGGCTGGGAGCAGGCGTAGAGGAACGCGAATGTCATTGCCAAGCCTCCAGCGCCCGCCCAGCCGGCACCTCATTTTCGAGGTGTGAATTGGTCCCACCGGCGTGCTGACTGTGTCAGTCCGTGCCGGCTTCGGGGATTAATGCGGTGACGTGTTACTCGATGGTCTTCTCTGGAGCGTTCTCATGAACCCCCATTCTACCCGCCCTCTCTGGCAGCGGTTCAGTCTGTTTCTTATTCCCCTCATGGCCTCGAATATTCTTCAGGCTCTATCGGGGACGTTCAATTCGATTTTTATCGGCCAGATGATTGGCGTCGATGCACTGGCGGCATTGGCGACCTTCTTCCCGATCCTGTTTTTCCTAATCAGCTTCATCATCGGCTTATCCGCCGGCTCGACAATCCTTATCGGTCAAGCCTGGGGCGCTAAAAATATCGATCGTGTGAAAGCCGTGGCTGGCACCACAATAACGGCGGCATTTGTGATGGGTCTCGTTGTTGCGCTGATTGGCGGCATCTGGATCGAAGACATTATGAGCCTGCTCGGCGCGCCGGATAACATCCGGCACATGTCCGTCGAATACGGGCGGATCATGTTCATGGGCATGCCAGGATTTTTTATCCTCCTTGTCGTAACCTCGATTCTGCGCGGCGTGGGCGATACGATCACGCCATTGTTCTCTTTGATCCTCTCGCTTGTTGTTGGAGTCGTTCTGACGCCAGCGCTCATTGATGGCTGGTGGGGCTTGCCCCAGTTGGGCGTGAACGCTGCGGCTTGGGCCTTCATCGCCGGCTTTGTGGTCGTGCTGCTGTTTTTGTTTTTCTACATGCGCGCCCGCAAGATGCCGCTTGCTCCCGATGCGGCGCTATTGCGCCACCTCAAGCCCGATTTCCAGCTTCTCAAACTGGTGCTCAAACTTGGTATTCCTGCTGGTTTGCAGATGGTTGTCGCGTCAGTGGCAGGTATCGTAGTGGTTGGGCTTGTAAACCGCTTCGGCTCCAACGCTACGGCGGCTTACGGCGCGCTCAATCAGGTGCTGAACTATGTTCAGTTTCCCGCTATGTCGATCGGCATTGCGACCTCGATTTTCGGAGCGCAGGCCATCGGTGCGCGGCGGCAGGAGCAGTTGGGCGCGATCACCCGCACGGCGTTGATGCTCAACCTTATCATCACCGGCGCATTGATCGTTCTGGCCTATCTGTTCAGCCAGCATCTGGTGAGCCTTTTTATCACCGATCCGGAGGTGGTCGAACTTACCGAGTATCTGCTGCACATCGTGCTCTGGGCTATTCTGCCCTTCGGCTGGGGCGTCGTGTTCTCTGGCATGATGCGCGCCAGCGGCATGGTCTATGCGCCTATGCTGCTGGCTCTGGCCGCCATTCTCATCATTGAGTTGCCGGGCGCCATCTGGCTCAGCCAGACCAGTCTTGGTCTTGCCGGTATCTGGGTGGCCTATGCAGCCAGCTTCACCGGCATGATGCTGATGCAAGGGGCCTGGTATCACTTCGTCTGGAAGCGCAAGAAGATCGTCGCACTCGTTTAGAAGCGGATCAAAAGTCCTTCCAGCATAACAAAACAATAGGCCTCCGGGCGGTCGCGAAACAGCAGACCGCCCGGAGGCCCAAATAATGTATGTCGCAAAGATTACTCGCCCAGCGTCAGCACAATGGCGCGTTTGCCGCCAGGGGCGAAGACATCGATCTCGACCTGAGCAGGCTCCTGGGCCATACGGCGGGTACGAGCCGACAGCGTCATAACCACAGCCAGCAGATCGCCAACCGAGCGGCGCTGACGCGGCAACATGCGCTGCGTCATACCCGAAAGAGCTCTGTTGCGCACCGAAGGGTCAGAAGAGGCGAGGGGCGAACGGCCAATGAAATTGGCCAGCTCAACCAGAGCAGTACGTTCACTCATTGGGCTACTCCATACACAAGCACCAAATCGCTGCATCCCCGGAAGATTGGTTCAGGCAATACGCGCCTGACCTTCTCCGTTTGTAATGACCGGCGGTTGGTCCGCCGTGCCAGAGTTCGTGTCAGCCCTGCATCGCCAGACAGGCGAGGTCCTGTGCTTTGAGTTGGTCGCACATTGCAGTTGCTGCGTTACGGTCGCCAAAGCCTACGAAACGAGCCCGGAAGAAGGTCTGACCATTCTTCTCAAAGCGTTCAACATAAGACCGGAAGTCACCAAGCGAACCGACCTTGCCTGCCGCATCTGAAAGCATGGAGCGGGCGCTATCTTCGGAGGGGCCGGCGCCGATCTGAACGATCCAGGCACCCGGTGCAGTCGTCGCTTCTGCGACCTGTGTGATGGAACCTGAATGCATCAGATCTACGGGCTGCTCGTTTGAGTCGCCACCGACCGAACCCGGCGGCAGCAACGGCGCGGATGGGGCAGTACTACCCAAGGCAGAGGGAGGCGCGCCCAGATTATAGGTTTCGCTCAGCCAGGCGCCGATGACGTCCTGATTTGGCTGGATCGGCTGGGCCTGGGTCGGAGCGGCCAGAATATTGGCAGCCTGCACAGCCGGCGCGAGGCCAAGGTCTTGCGGCATGGGCGTCGGCAAAGCAGGAGCAATTGCGGCAGGCGCAACAGAGGCAACAGCCATCTGCGGCTGCGCACCATTCGCGGCAACCAGTTGCGCCAGACGGAAATCGGGCATGGGCGTGGGCATGGCCAAAGTGGGTTTGGGCGGCTGAGCGAGAGCAAACTGGGTATTGCCCTGACGTCCAGGAACCGGAACCATTGCAGTCTGCAGATAGTCGCCCTGACGTCCCTTCGTGAGATAGGACGAAACCAGCTGGCGCACCTTTTCGTCGCGCGCTGCGGCTGAATTGAAACCGAAAGCAACGATAACGATGTGGCGATTGTCCTTGCGGGCGGCGGTCAGCAGGTTTGAACCCGCTGCATTGATATAGCCTGTCTTGATGCCGTCGACGGCGCCCATATAGCCAAGAACACGGTTGTGATTGCCATAGGTCTTGCCGCCATAGCGGAAGGACGTGGTCTGGAAGTAATTGTAATACTGAGAGAAATGCTGATAGACGGCGATGCCGAGGATGGCCTGGTCGCGCACAGTGGTCACCTGACGGCCATCAGGAAGACCCGAAGCGTTGCGGTAGGTGGTGTTGCGCATGCCCATGGCGCGGGCGGTTGCGGTCATCCGCTCGGCGAATTTTTCTTCAGTGCCAGAGATGTGTTCGGCAATGACGCGAGCCATGTCGTTGGCCGAGAGGGTCACCAGCGCCTTGATCGCGTCTTCCACGCTGATGGTCGAGCCAGCACGCAGGCCGAGCTTGGTGGGCACGGCGGCGGCGGCGTGGCGCGACACGGTCATCTTGGTGGAGAGGCTGAGATTGCCGGCCTGCAGTTCCTGGAAGAGCACATAAAGCGTCATCACCTTGGCGACGGATGCAGGGTAACGCTTTGAATCTGCTTGATCTTCGTACAAAATCTTGCCGGACTTCGCATCAACGACGATGCCGGCATATTTGCGAAGGTTTTCAATGCCCTGAGCATGCACATGCGCGGTGGCAGACATGCCGACGACAAGCGCGAGGAGGAAGGCAGCGGTTGCACGCAAAAATACAGCGTGCCAAGAGGTCTTCTCCGAGGAAATCACCCGGTACTCCAATTACTTGATCGGGCTTTCTGCCCGTACGCAACTCGTTTAACGCGACGATATTCAGGGGAGCCCTCACGCCCTGATCATCATCCTTTTTGGAGAATAGGGTGGGCCCGTTACCATTCCGTAAAATGCAATCAATTTGTCGCGCTTCGACGCAATTGGGTAACAGACTGCTAGCGTTGAGCGTCGTTTAGGGCTGAAATTGTCGGGTTAGCGGGGGCTTTGGTGCTGGTCACACTTTCGGGATGCGATAGCCCTTAACACCGGCGCGATTTTGCCTACATAATGTGTCCAACCTTGCTGCTTCGTTTTCTCTCAGGCGGCCTTTGCCATGACCCCGACTCCCAAAGTGACAATGCCGATCGATTCCAGAATTTTCCGCGCCGCGCTCATTCCTGTCTCGAGCGGGCCGAAGGACGATGACGGCAACCGCAAGGGTGGAGACGACGCTAATTTTGAAACCGGGACGGTGACCAAGACGCGTCCCAAAACCAAGCGCCCGAACCTTTACCGGGTGCTGCTGCTCAACGACGATTACACGCCGATGGAATTCGTCGTTCTGGTCCTGCAGGACGTCTTCAACAAGTCACGCGAAGACGCCATGCAGATCATGCTGCACGTTCACCAAAAGGGGGTGGGTGAGTGCGGCGTATATCCGTACGAGGTCGCTGAAACCAAGGTGACCCGCGTGATGGATACGGCACGCAAGAACCAGCATCCGCTGCAATGCGTGATGGAAAAACAGTAGGAACATCATATGCCCTCATTTTCGCGCGGACTCGAAAAGGCCCTGCATCAGGCAATGAACCTGGCTCGGGAGCGCAACCATGAGTTCGCCACGCTCGAGCACCTCCTGCTGGCGCTGACCGACGACCGCGAGACGATCGCCGTGCTCACCGGCTGCGACGTCGATATCGACGCGCTCAAGAGCGACCTCGAAGATTTCATCAATGAAGAACTCGACAGCCTGATCGTCCAGAACGGACAGGATGCGCGCCCGACCGCCGCCTTCCAGCGCGTCATCCAGCGCGCGGTCATCCATGTGCAATCATCCGGTCGCGAAGAGGTTACGGGTGCAAACGTGCTCGTCGCCATCTTCGCCGAGCGGGAGAGTCATGCCGCCTATTTCCTCGAACAGCAGGACATGAGCCGGCTGGACGCGGTGAACTTCATCTCCCACGGCATTACCAAGTCCGGCCCCAGCGAAGAGCGCAAAGTGCGCGGCGCCGAAGACGGGGAGGGCGGTGCCGAAGGGGCGGCTGAAGGTAAGAAGAGTTCGGCCCTGGCCGATTTCTGCGTCAATCTCAATGAAAAGGCCAAGGCCGGCAAGGTCGATCCGCTGATCGGTCGGGATCAGGAATTGCGCCGGACCATTCAGGTGCTCTGCCGCCGCTCCAAGAATAACCCGCTTTATGTGGGTGATGCCGGCGTCGGCAAGACTGCAATTGCCGAGGGTCTGGCCCGCAAGATCGTTGAGGGCGATGTGCCCGAAGTGCTCAAGGAAGCAGTGATCTATTCACTCGATATGGGCTCTCTGCTCGCCGGCACCCGCTATCGCGGCGATTTCGAGGAACGGCTCAAGCAGGTGATGAAGGAACTCGAGAAGATGCCGCATGCGGTGCTCTTCATTGACGAGATTCACACCATGATCGGCGCCGGCGCGACCTCGGGCGGTGCGCTCGATGCGTCGAACCTGCTCAAGCCCGCTCTGGCTTCGGGCGCGATCCGCTGCATTGGCTCGACCACCTACAAGGAGTATCGCCAGTTCTTCGAGAAGGACCGGGCCCTGGTCCGCCGCTTCCAGAAGATCGACGTCAACGAGCCTTCCGTTCCAGATGCCATCGAGATCGTGAAGGGCCTGCGCCCCTATTTCGAGGACTTCCACAAGATCAAGTACACGGACGATGCCCTCAAGGCTGCCGTGGAACTGAGCGCGCGCTACATCACGGACCGCAAGCTGCCGGACAAGGCCATCGACGTGATGGACGAGACCGGCGCCAGCCAGATGCTGTTGCCGGAAGACCAGCGCAAGAAGCTGATCGACGTGGAGGACATCGAAACCACAATCGCTTCGATTGCGCGCATTCCGCCCAAATCGGTATCCAAGTCCGATGCTGAACTGCTGTCGGGGCTCGAAAAGAGCCTGCGCACGGTGGTCTTCGGCCAGGATGATGCAATCACGGCACTGTCGTCAGCAATCAAGCTGGCCCGCGCGGGCCTGCGCGAACCGGAAAAGCCGATTGGTTCGTATCTGTTTACGGGTCCAACCGGCGTCGGCAAGACCGAGGTAGCGAAGCAACTCGCCGATACGCTCGGCGTCGAACTGCTGCGCTTCGACATGTCCGAATATATGGAACGTCACACGATCAGCCGCCTGATCGGTGCGCCTCCGGGCTATGTCGGCTTCGATCAGGGCGGTCTGCTCACCGATGGCGTCGATCAGCATCCGCATTGCGTTGTGCTGCTGGACGAAATCGAAAAGGCCCATCCGGACCTCTACAACGTGCTTTTGCAGGTGATGGACCACGGCAAGCTGACCGATCACAACGGCAAGGCGGTCGACTTCCGCAATGTCATTCTGATCATGACGTCCAATGTGGGTGCATCCGAACTCGCCCGCTCGCCCATCGGCTTTGGCCGTAAGCGCGAGAAGGGGGACGACGAAGAGGCGATCAACCGCACCTTCTCGCCCGAGTTCCGCAACCGGCTCGACGCGATCATTTCCTTCGCGCCGCTGCCGCGCGAAGTGGTCCGCCGCGTTGTCGAAAAGTTCGTGCTGCAACTCGAAGGCCAATTGGCTGAACGCGGTGTCACGATCAACCTCACGCCCGAGGCCGCCGACTGGCTGGCCGAGCACGGCTATGACGAACGCATGGGCGCGCGCCCGCTGGGTCGCGTAATCCAGGAATACGTCAAGAAGCCACTGGCCGATCAGGTCCTGTTCGGTGAACTGGTCAATGGTGGCAATGTGACGGTCGCAGTGGTCGGCGAAGGCAGCGAGGCCAAGCTCGAGCTGGTGGCAACCCCACCACGCCCAGCCAAGCCGAAAGCGCTGCCAAAGCCGAAAAAGCCCAAGGCGACGGCTGACAAGAGCTGATCAGAACAGGTTCGAGATTGAAAAGGCCGGGAGTCATCCCGGCTTTTTTGTTTCTGGTTGGTCTTTGGTTGATGCAGGTCAACGTCGGAGTTCCCAGCTTGCGTTAGTGTGCGCACCAAGGAGGACGGACAGGAAAGGCGGGCTTGAAATGGCCGAGATGGATACGCAGGTGACAACACGTACGGGACTGGTTCTCAATGTGCGGCCGGTGCGGGTGGGCGATGAACCTGCGCTGGCGCAGTTCTTTGAAAAGGTGACAGCAGAGGACCGGCGCTTTCGGTTTCTCAGCGTCGTGCGTGTGGGGCAGGAGCACATCGCGGCCATGACTGCGATAGACCACGAGCAGACGGAAAGCTTTGTTGCTTTCGACCTATCCGGCGAGACCATATTGGGCGTGGCCATGCTGGCCTGCGATCCACAACTCGAAACTGGCGAAGTCGCCATATCTGTGCGCGGCGATCACAAAAATCGTGGCATTGGCTGGGAATTGCTGCGCCACGTCGAGGCGCATGCCAAAGCTAAGGGCGTAAAGCAGTTGATGAGCATCGAAAACCGCGCCAACAAATCGGCCATTCAGATCGAGCGGGAACGCGGCTTTGATGCGTCTTCCTATGATGGTGATATGACGCTCGTTGTGCTTCAGAAAGAGCTGGCCGCTTAGCTGTCGAAATGATCAAGCGGGCGTTTACAGCGCAATTCGCCGTCACCAGACGCGCTTAGTAAAGCGTCCGCTTGTAGTCTTCCTCAAGGCCAGCATCGATCTTTTGCATCTCGTCTTCGCCTGGTGCGCCAGTCGTCTCATCCAAGATGATCTTGATGAGGGATGGCATGGTCTTGCGATCCTGATGATGGGACGGATCCCATAGATGGGAGCGGCGGAAGGCTTTGGCGCAATGCATGAACACCTCGCGCACGGTGATCACCATGGCCAGAGTGGGAACGCGATTGTTCACCACCATGGTCTCCAGAAGGGTGGGGTCGGTTGTCAGGCGGGCCGTGCCATTGACGCGCAGCGTGTCGTCGAAACCGGGGATGATGAACAACAGTCCAACAGTCGGGTTGGCGACGATGTTGGAGAGGCTGTCGAGCCGATTATTGCCGGGGCGATCGGGAATAGCGATGGTGCGAGAATCGAGAATGCGCACGAAGCCGGGCGGATCACCGCGCGGGCTGACATCGGCGCGACCGTCCAGGTCTTGCGTGCCGATGCAGACAAAGGGCGACCGGCGAATGAATTCCTGCGCATGGACGCCGAGCGAGTCCTGAAATTTCTGCAAGGCAAGGTCATGCGTGGCCGGATAGAGGCCGCGCAGCGTCTGTTCGTCCGTGATGTCAAAAGCCGAATTCATTCTTCCTCCTCCGCGATGCGAGCTTATTACCCGTCTTCGCAATCAAGAATGAGGTACGTACATCAATTTTGTCAAGACCCATTTCGGATTGAGGATTTATGGGGAAATCAGCTCCGCCGGGCCGCCCATAAATGGCCGAGGGTGAATGCGGCGTAGATGGCGATTGGCACGAAAAGAGCGTGAATGCCGACACTGTGATAGGCTAAGGCACCGAGAGTGGCGCCACCCAATAGGCCGAACCAGATGCCCAGATGTTGCAGCCACCGCCATGGTGGCACCTTGCCTTGCAGAGCAAGAGCCAGCTCCTGTCCGGCGGTGTAAAGTGTACCTGTGACAAAGGTGGCACCAAGCCTGACAGTACCACGCATGGGCAGGATGGCGTTTTGAGCACCAGCGGAGGCAGCAAGGACGAGCATGGCGATGGTTGCCGGTACGCCGTCCAGAACAAGTGCCATTGTGACGCTAACGCCAAGAAAAACAGCTCCACTGACGGCGGCTGGCCCCCAGCGCAGATTTGAGAATGCCAAAGCCGCGCCAATCACCGAGCCAATAAAAAACAGCGTCACTAGCGCCATGGTGAGGCCGAAGACCGGATACGCGCCCGCCACCAGGGCGGCACCGCCCTGGGTCGTGTTGCCGCTCATGAAGGAGACGAAATAACCGCCCAGTTCAATGAAACCGACGGCGTCAACGAAGCCAGCGGCGCCGGTGAGCAAAATGCCGGAAATCAGATGCCGGGCAGGGGTCATTGACTAGAGTTTTGCTGCAATGTCTTCAGCGAGCGCGGCAAGTTCCTCGTCATTGGCTTTGCCTGCACCGTGAGCGGCAAGAGGATTGCCCTCATAGGCGGGGATAATGTGGAAGTGGAGATGGAATACGGTCTGTCCGGCGGGCGCTTCGTTGAACTGTGCGACGCGAATGCCGTCTGCATTGGTGGCAGCCTGAACGGCTTTGGCAACGCGCTGCACCAGCGGGATGACAGCCGACAGAGCGGCAGGATCGGCATCCAGAAGGTTACGCGACGCCGCCTTTGGAATGATCAGTGTGTGACCCTTCGATTGCGGAAAGATGTCCATCATCACCAGCGCCGTATCGTCCTCATAGACCTTGTGGCAGGGCAGTTCGCCCTTGAGGATTTTGGCGAAGATATTGGTGGAATCGTAGGTCATGATAGTCCGGTCCGGCTGTGGAGACGTCGTTGAACAGGCATCGCAAGTGAAGTGGCCTCGGGTCAAGCCCGAGGGTGACGATCTGCGTATTACCGCTCCTGTCTTTCGCCTTTGCGGAAGGGCGTAAAATTCTCCAGCAGCGACTGCTCGCGTTCGACGGCGGGGCGCTCATTTTCGAGATAGTCGGCAACGGCATGGCGCAGGCCGGGATGGGCGATCCAGTGCACCGAATGGGTGGTGACCGGTTCATAGCCGCGGGCGAGCTTATGTTCACCCTGTGCGCCCGCTTCGACGACGGCCAGTTTGTGCGCGATGGCATAGTCGATGGCCTGATAGTAGCAGACCTCGAAATGCAGGAATGGCACATCCCGGATAGCGCCCCAATTGCGACCATAGAGGCGGTCCTTGCCACGAAAATTAATGGCACCGGCAATGGGTGTTTCTCCTTCATAGGCGAGCATCAGCACCACGCGATCGGCCATGTATTGGCCGAGCAGCGAGAAGAAGGTGCGGTTGAGATAGGGGCGGCCCCATTTCCGCGCGCCCGTATCCTCGTAAAAGCCGAAGAAGGCGTCCCAATGCTGTTCCTCAATGTCTTTGCCGGTCAGCCAGCGCACCGTGAGGCCATCGGCCAGCGCGTCGCGCCGTTCGCGACGGATGGTCTTGCGCTTGCGAGACGAGAGCGTGTCGAGGAACTGCTCGAAACTTGCAAAGCCCTGATTGTGCCAATGAAATTGCGTGTCCATGCGGCGCAGCCAGTCGAAGGAGCCAGCAAGAGCAGCTTCCGCTTCAGGCACAAAGGTCAGGTGGACCGAGGAAGCATCAAGACGACCGGCCAATTGCTGGGCGGTCTGCAACAAGGCCGCCTGTGCTTCGAGGGAGCCTGAGGGCACCAGCAGCTTTGGTGCCGTGGCAGGCGTGAAGGGGACCGAGCCCTGCAATTTGGGATAGTAGTGTCCGCCTGCACGTTCAAGCGCATTGGCCCAGCCGTGGTCAAATACGTACTCGCCCATGGAATGCGATTTGAGAAATAGCGGCAGGAGGCCGATTGGACGCTCGGTGTCGTCGCTCAGCAAGATATGCTGCGCCTGCCAGCCGGTGTCTCCGGTCGCACAGCCCGATTCTTCCAGCGCGCGAAAAAAGGCGTGATCGAGGAAGGGATTGTCGGGAATCCCGTCTGTCGATGGGACAAGTCTGTTCCAGACCTCGGCCTCAATGGAGGCCGTGGAAGGATGAATCGTAGCGCGATAGGTGGTGTCGGAGGGCAAGGCGATACCGGGAACGGTTCAGCAGGCCTCGTACATATAGGACGGATCGGCGGGACTTGTAAGATTGCGGTCGCGCAGGATCACCGAGAATTTCGTGCCGGGTTCTGCACATACGGTCTCAAAATGGTGCCGGGGCGTATCGGTATATTCGATATCGAAGACCAGCGGGCCGAAGACGGATTGGTAGCCGCCGCATTCGTTATAAACGGCGCAGGATTCCGTTATGGCGAAATCGAAACCTGCTTCGCGGCCACGCTCGCCCAGATCAATGCCGTTCTTTTGCGCTGCTGCTAGGCCCAGACGATGTGCCAAAGCGATGAAGTCGCTTGCAAAGGCGAGGTTGTCCGCAATGCTGATGACACCATCGGAGCGGGAATAGGTGTCGAGATTATCCGCCTCGATGGCGTCGAACCCGTCCCGCGCACAGCCTTCGATCCAGCCTCCGACAATAGTGAGCAAAGCCGCGCGATTTGCAGGGCTGGTCGTATCGAGCAGATATTCGCCCGGCCAGTTTGGATCTTCCACGGCCTGGCCGTCGCGCTTCAGTAAGAGGTCGGGATGATTGTCCAGCCACCAATGCGCATCCTGCGGCTGGGTCTGGAAGGCGTTGATATAGCAGATGTTGTAGAGGCCAGGCGCGGGCGAAGCCTCGCGGTCGCGGCTGATTACTTCCGTACCGGGCGGCGGCGGATAGGCGCCGCCAAGCTGGGAATCGTATTGCCCGCCAGCTGGCGGCAGTCTGATTTCCTGAGCTCCAGCAGGAACGGCCATGAGGGCAAATGCAACCAGCCAGGCGTTGCGCATCATGCCCTCATGCTCGTTCTATGCGCGGGTGTTCAGAAGACTAAACTTCGATCACCGCGTCGATTTCTACCGCCGCGCCAAGCGGCAGGGAGGCGACGCCAAAGGCTGCGCGGGCATGCTTGCCCTTATCGCCCAATACGCCGACGAACAGGTTGGATGCGCCATTGGCGACCAGATGCTGTTCGTTGAATTCGGGCGTGGAGGCGACGAGCACAGTGAGCTTGAGCACCTGCTTGATTTCATGCAGCGGAATACCGGCCATGTGTACGACCTGCGCCATGATGTTGACGGCGCAAAGTTCGGCGGCATTGCCCCCCTGAACCACGTTCATATTATCGCCCAGACGGCCCTGCACGACGCCAGACTCATCGCTGGAAATCTGCCCTGAGACGTAGATGAGGTTGCCTGAACGGGTGACGGGCACGTAGCTGGCCACCGGCGCCTTGGGTGCGGGCAGTTCATAGCCGTATTCGCGGAGCTTTTCGATCGGATCAGTCATCTTGTCTTGCCTTCGAGGTCTTCTGCTTCTTCTTCGGATGCCGGAGCCGACATCGTGTCGGGCCGGGATGTATAGAGCTTGCCGCGGACGACTGCCGTGCGGCCGAATTTGGTGCGAACCCTGTCCATGGCCCGTTCCGCCGCCGCCTTGCGTGCCACCATTGGCTCCAGCAAATCGACCGGATCAGAACCGTCGGCTGCTTCGATGCCTGAAACGCCAATACCGATCAAGCGGAACGGCGTTCCGTCGGCTTCGCGCTGTAACAGGTTCATGCCCGTTTCATAAAGAATATTGGCAAGCTGTGTTGGCATCATCAGGTGTCGGGCGCGTGTGCGCAACTTAAATCCGGCCGTCTTGAGCTTCAGCGTCACCGTGTCGCCCACGACATTCTTGGCTTTCAGCCGTTCTGACAGGCGCTCACAGCACTTCAGCAATTCGGTAGAAAGCTCTTCGAGGCTGGCATAATCGCGGTTGAACGTTGTTTCTGACGAGATTGTCTTCATCTCGCCATCGACCGAGACGCGGCGGCTGTCCAGTCCCTGCGATAACCGTGCCAGACGAGCGCCCGATTCGCCGTAGAGCCGCATCAGCCGCGCCGGATCTTCCTGCTGAAGCTGGCCGATTGTGTGATAGCCGTCCTTCTTCAATGTCTCGTAGAAGACCTTGCCGACGCCGAAGATAAGGTTGATCGGTTTGGGCGCAAGAAAGTCCAGTGTTTCCGCTTTTCCAATCACCGCAAAGCCTCGCGGCTTGTCGAGATCGGACGCGACCTTCGCCAGAAACTTGTTGTGGCTGAGGCCGACGGAGATCGTCACACCGATTTCGTCTGCAATAGAGCGGGCAAAGCGCGCCAATGTCAGGGCAGGGGGCGCCTTATGAACCTTCTCGGTGCCTGTGAGATCGAGAAAGGCTTCGTCGATGGAAATAGGCTCAACCAAAGGGGTCAGCGCATCCATGTGCTTTCTGATCTGCCGACTGACCTCGACATATTTGGCCATGTTTGGCTTGATGATCACCGCCTCGGGGCAAAGCTCGCGCGCTTTAAACATCGGCATGGCAGACCGCACGCCGGACTGGCGGGCGATATAGCAGCAGGTGGAAACCACCCCGCGGACGCCTCCGCCGATAATCAGCGGCTTGTCGAGCAGGCTGGGATCGTCGCGTTTTTCGACCGAGGCATAAAAGGCGTCGCAATCCACATGGGCAATGGACAGCTCAAAGAGTTCATCATGACTTCTGAGGCGCGGTGAGCCGCAGGACGGACAGCGGCGAGGCACCGATGCGCTTGTTCCTGAACCCAGGCAATCGCGACAGAGCCAATCTGCGGCCATTCAGTCCACCCGGTTGATGCGATGCCAGACACGCATGAAGGCTTCGGGCGAAAAACCGGCATTTGCGCACAAGACAAGCAGAATCGGTTCGTTTGAGGCAAAGTAGTCGATAAGACCGTGCTGAAACCGCTCGGTTCCGACCGACGCACGCAGGCTCTGCGGATCAAGCCCGGCATGCTGCATAAAGGCCAGAAGCTCCTCGGGATTTTCCGCGAGAAAGCCGAGGCAGGCATCGGCAAGGGCGGAAACGTCCGGCGTGGAGCTGTTGGAAATGGGCAAAGCGGGCCTCATTTGGTGTTTTGTAACAGTTTAGATGCTAGCCGAAATGGCCGAAGAAGCGAAGCTACCTACGCGAGTCGGCCAGCGCGAAGCGAGGTAACATGCCCAAGTCTGTCATGATCGTGGAAGACAACGAGCTCAACATGAAGCTCTTCAATGATCTTCTGGAGTCGCGCGGCTACAATGTCATCCAGACGCGAAATGGCATGGAGGCGCTCGATTTGGCGCGCGCCCACATGCCAGACCTCATTCTGATGGATATTCAGCTGCCCGAGGTTTCGGGCCTGGTCGTCACAAAATGGCTGAAGGACGATGAGCAACTGGCGCACATTCCGGTGGTCGCCGTCACTGCCTTTGCCATGAAGGGCGACGAAGAACGTATCCTACAGGGCGGCTGCGAGGGCTATATCTCCAAGCCTATTTCCGTGTCTCACTTTCTGGAAACCATTGCCGGTTATATTGGCCCGGCCTGATTTCTATTCAGAATATCGCGGATAGGCACAGGCGGGTTCGACGCTGGTAGCGATGCTGGCGGGCCGGTGCGTTTTTCCGGGGTAGTAGTATGACTGCGCGTGTTCTCATCGTTGATGACATTCCGACCAATGTGCGTCTTCTCGAGGCGCGACTGACCGCGGAATATTACGAAGTTGCCAGCGCCTATTCCGGCCCTGAGGCTTTAGCAAAATGCCAGGAGCAGGAATTCGACGTCATCCTGCTTGATGTGATGATGCCCGATATGGACGGCTTTGAAGTTTGCCGCCATCTCAAGGCCGACCCTAAAACCCACCACATTCCCGTTCTGATGATAACTGCGCTGGATCAGCCTTCCGACCGCGTGAAGGGGCTTGAGGCGGGTGCCGATGATTTTCTCACCAAGCCGGTTGACGACACGCAGCTGATGGCGCGTGTAAAAAGCCTTGTCCGGCTTAAATCGCTGACAGATGAATTGCGTGCCCGCGCGTTGACAGGCCAGCAGATCGCGATTGAAGACGCTATCCGCGCCATGGATACGATTTCGGCGACCGGTGGTTCGATCCTGATCATTGATACCGATATACGCCATGCCGAGCGCATAAAGGTCCATCTTGAGCCCGAGCATCAGGTCGACATACTGACCGAACCCGCCGACGCCGTTTTTCAGGTGGCGGGTGCCAGTTACGAGCTAGCATTGGTCAGCATGAGCCTTGCTGGCTTTGATCCATTGCGCGTCTGCTCGCAGGTCCGAACCGTTGAGCAGTCTCGCAATCTTCCAATCATCCTCATGGCCGACCCGGCGGACAAGCCGCGCGTCGTTCGTGCACTTGATCTGGGCATCAATGATTTCATCCATCGCCCGGTGGAGCGCAACGAGTTGATGGCCCGGGCGCGCACACAGATTCGCCGTCACCGCTATGCGATGGAATTGCGCGAAAGCGTCAACAATACGATGGCCATGGCGGTGACCGACCAGCTCACCGGGCTCTATAATCGTCGCTATTTCGAGCGGCATCTCAATGTCATGCTGGGCAAAGCGCAGGAGCAGGACCGCGACCTGGCGCTGATGATCATCGACATCGACCATTTCAAGGCGGTGAACGACACCTATGGCCATGATATTGGCGACGCCGTCTTGCGCGAGTTTTCCGCGCGGCTGCGGCGCAATATTCGCGGCGTCGATCTGGCCTGCCGTTTTGGGGGCGAGGAATTCGTGGTGCTGATGCCCGATACCGATTCCAGCCAGGCCGATATGGTTGCCGAGCGCGTCAGGCAGTCGATGGCCGAGCAAACTTTCCAGGTCGGAACGCAACGTCCCCTATCGGTAACAGTCTCTGTTGGCGTGTCGCTCAATGAAAGTCCTGGTGACACTCCGGAGGGCATGATCAAGCGCGCCGACGTTGCGCTTTATCGGGCCAAGCGCGAAGGGCGTAATCGCGTCATTTTCGACGCAGCATAAAAGGGGCGACGCATACCCTTTTGTGCGATGACTAAAATGCGTCGCGTTAGGGTTATCTGTTATAATTAACAAAGACTTGTTTCTGTCCCTAGCCCCTAAATACTTGGCCTTTTCACAGGTTGAGCGTAGTTTCCGGGGCATGGGCAGCGGGACATTCCCATGTGCCAATAGTCCCCTACGGTCTTTCTCAGGTCCGCCGCAACTCCTGAGCCCCCGTAGGGCGGTTGGTCCGGATGCGGACAGAGTGGCCTCTTCGACATGCCGCTCCGGACCAGCCACTCTTATCCCTCAAATGTGCTCCAAAGACAGCGCAATGGCCTGCTGCGCCAGCAGCGGATAGCTCTCACCGGCCAGGTGATCCAGCGTCATAAGCTCGGCGGGGGTGAACCAGCGCAGTTCGGAATGCTCATCGGAGGTGTTTTCCGGCGCGCCACCAGACCATTGCAGCACAGCAAAGATGCTGCTGAAGGAATCCGGGCCATTGGCGGAGGCAGCGTTATGCACCTCAACCAGAAGGCGTGCTGAGGTGACGGTCACGCCGACTTCCTCGCCGACCTCACGAACCAGGGCTTCGAGCGGAGTTTCACCGGGTTCAAGACGTCCGCCGATAGCGTCCCAGTGATTTGGCCAGGCCGGTTTCCAGCCTGCACGAAGACCCATAAGCACCTTGCCGTCTCGAACCAGCAGGCCCGCCGCAGTCCTCAGGAGATCGGGAGAAGATTCGCGGCTCATTTTGTCCTCTGCATAATCGGGCAAGACTGACGCAGCTGTCCTAATGTGTCAATAATCATACTTTTCAGGGTAGGGCAAAACGAAAACCCCGCAATCGCTTGCGGGGTTTTGTTCGTTCAGTACTGAAAGCGCCAGATTACTTGATCTTGGCTTCCTTGAATTCAACATGCTTGCGCACGACCGGGTCGTACTTCTTGAAGGCCAGCTTTTCAGTCTGGGTACGGGCATTCTTCTTCGTCACGTAGAAAAAGCCGGTATCGGCCGTCGAGACGAGCTTGATCTTGATGGTGGCGGCCTTGGCCATAATAGTGGTCCTTCACAAAGCGAAAGGCGCCGCTACGGGGCAGCGCCGGAATTTGGGCGCAACCTACGGATTTGCGCCCAATTGTCAAGCAGGGATCAGTCTTTCTGGCCGGTGCCAAATCCATACATGCGATTTGCCCATTGCAGGCCAACAATCGAGCCCTTGATTGAGGGCAGCATGGCCAGCGGCAGCACGATGGCCAGCGGAATCATCGTCCAGATATAGGTGATGGGCTCGACCTTGTAGGCCATATCCATGTGCAACATCAGGAAGATGATGATGTGGCCCACAATGGTTATGGCGATGTAGGGCGGGAAATCGTCAGCGCGGTGATGGTTGAGCTCCTCGCCGCATACGTTGCACTCGTCTGCGACCTTGAGATAGGAGCGGAACATCTTGCCCTGGCTGCAATGGGGGCAGCGACAAAGCGTGCCGCGCCACATAGCCTGACCGACACTGCGTTCGTCGAGAGTTTTGGCCTGATCAGTCATCAGTTACCTCTTTCGCCGGCCCTTTGGACCAAAACTCCGAGATGGCCCTTTGCGCAAGCGCCCGCCAGATGGCGGATTGCCGCGCTTGCCTTCGGATAGAAGCTCGAAGCGTAACGCGCCCGCTACGGGGGCCGCTTCAAGCAGGCGCACTTCTACGCGATCACCCAGCGTAAAGGTTTCGCCCGACCGCTCGCCGATCATCGCCTGCCGCTCTTCGACATAGCGATAGAAATCCTGTCCCAATGTCGACGCCGGGATAAAACCATCTGCGCCGGTTTCCATGAGTCGGATGAAAAGGCCAGAGCGCGTTACGCCCGAAATGCGGCCAGCGAATTTTGCGCCGATCCGCTCCGACAGGTATTGCGCCAGAAGGCGATCCGATGTCTCGCGCTCAGCCAGCATGGCCCGGCGCTCGGTGGCCGAAATGTGCTGGGCGATGCCAGCGAGCTTGGTGGCTTCCTGCTCGGTCAGGCCATCCTCGCCAAGGCCCAATGCCCGCACCAAAGCACGGTGCACGATCAGGTCGGCATAGCGACGGATAGGCGAGGTAAAATGGGCATAGCGGTCGAGGTTGAGACCGAAATGGCCATAATTCTCAGGCGAGTATTCGGCCTGCGCCTGACTGCGTAGCACCATTTCGCTGACCTGCTCGATGTTGCCAGCTTTGCGTGCCTGCCCCAGAATGCCGTTGAAATCGGACGCGCGGACATTGTCGGATTTCTTGACCGCAATATCGAGCGAACCGAGAAATTCGCGCAGAGCCTGAAGCTTTTCGGACGAAGGCTCGTCGTGAACGCGGTAGAGCAGTTCGCTGCGCTTCTGTTCGAGCGTTTCCGCCGCCGCCACGTTGGCCGCGATCATCATTTCCTCGATCAGCCTATGAGCATCGAGCCGTTCGGGCACGTGGATGTCGCGCACGAAACCCTTGTCGTCGAGCAGGATTTTGCGCTCCGGCAGGTCGAGATCGAGCGGCCCCCGCTGGTCCCGGGCCTTGGCCATTGCGGCATAGGCGGCCCATAGCGGCTTGAGAATCGGTTCGAGCAATGGCCCGGTCTGGTCGTCCGGCTTTCCATCGATAGCGGCCTGAGCCTGCTGGTAGCTAAGCTTGGCTGCGGAACGCATAAGGATACGGTGGAACGAATGCTTCTGCTTGCGGCCATCGGCGCCAAAAACCATGCGGACAGCAAGAGCCGCGCGCGCTACGCCTTCCTTCAGCGAGCACAGCTCGTTGGAAATGCGCTCGGGCAGCATGGGCACGACGCGGTCAGGAAAATAGACCGAATTGCTGCGCAGATAGGCTTCGCGGTCCAGCGCAGTGCCGTGGATCACATAGGCCGACACGTCGGCGATGGCGACGGTGACGACAAAACCACCTGGATTGGTCGGGTCGTCATCGACTGCCGCATGCACTGCGTCGTCATGATCTTTCGCGTCCGCCGGGTCGATGGTGATGAGCGGCAGCTCGCGCCAGTCTTCACGTCCCTTGAGCGTGGCTTCCTTGGCTTCATTGGCCTCGCGGATAACGCTCGCGGGGAAAACATGGGGAATTTCGAGATTATGAATGGCGATCAGCGAGACCGCGCCTTCTGATTTCGGATTGCCGATGACGGACGTGACGCGGGCGCGAGGAATCATCAGGCGGCCGGAGAGTTTGACCTCCACCTCGACCAGATCGCCTTCGGACGCATTGCCCAAATCGCCCAGCGGAATACGCATTTCCTTCTGCTTGCGGTCCACCGGAATGAGACGCGCGCCATCATCGTCTAGGCGGACAATACCGATATGGGCGCGGCGCGGCTTGTCCAGCACTTTCATCGGCTTGGCTGTGTAGTCTGGAATGACGTCCTCACCGGCATCGATGCGCGCCAGAATACGATCGCCGGGCGCAGGTGCGACGCGTGAGCGTGAATCGACGAGCACGCGAACGCGCGGCTTTTCGCCTTCCTCGTCATTCCACTGTGCCGGAAAGGCGTGGAGATTGTCCGGGTCAGCGTCCGTAGGAATGTCGAGAACGGTGACATGGGGCAGGGCGGCGGTGCGGCGCAAAGCCTTACGGGTACGCGTGATGACGCCTTCCCCTTCCAGCTCATTGAGCATGGCCTTGAAAGGTTTGCGCAGATCGCCGCGAATGCCGAAGACTTTGGCGAGGTCGCGCTTGCCCTTGATGTCGTCCTGCTGCGCGAGCGCCTCAAGGAGCTGTTCGCGGGTCGGCAATTCATAGGCGGCTATTTTGCGCGGGCGCTTCGGCCCGGAGGTGTTTTTGGGTTTTGGTGTTTTGGCCATGTGTCGGGGCTTTGGGGAGTTACTTCCTATGTAGGCGATTGGCCCGCCTTTGCCAAATTGTGGGCAGGCTCCGCTTTTTTCTTGTGGCGCGCGCCCTCGCAAGGCTAACTCTTGCGCAAAATGGGAGGCGCAATACGCCTATGGAATTTCTGCCGCTACTGCTTGCCGCTGTGATGGGCTATCTCTTTGGCTCGATACCCTTTGGTCTTATTCTGACGCAGGCCGCAGGGCTGGGCGATATTCGCAAGATTGGCTCGGGCAATATTGGCGCCACCAATGTGCTGCGCACGGGTAACCGGAAGGTTGCGGCTGCAACGCTGGTTCTCGATGCGCTCAAGGCGGTGGTGCCAATTCTGATCGCCCGCTATTTCTGGGGAGAAGATGCGGCGCGGCTGGCAGCGCTTGGTGCGTTTCTCGGACATTGCTTTCCCGTCTGGCTCGGTTTTAAGGGCGGCAAGGGCGTCGCGGTGATGATCGGTTCACTGCTGGCCCTTAACTGGCCGGTGGGCCTCATCTTCTGCGCCGTCTGGCTGCTGATTGCCTTTGTCCGCAAAATGTCTTCACTAGCGGCGTTGACAGCCGCGGCGACGGCACCGATCTTTGCCTATGTTCTTGGTAGCGAACGGCTGGCTCTGGTCGTTCTTGGCCTGGCGCTGCTGCTCTTCTTCCAGCACCGCGAAAATATCGCGCGGCTGCTCAAGGGCACGGAGCCGACAATCGGCGGCAGCAAGAAAGCTGGCTGATGTTTAAGGGGCGGGAGGCGACGATACTCACGCCGACCCAACGCATCGCCTGGCTGCGGCTGGTCCGCACCGACAATATCGGGCCTGTCACTTTCCGCCAATTGCTCAACCGGTTCGGCTCAGCAGAGGCGGCTATCGATGCGCTACCGAGCCTGAGCCAGAAAGCCGGGCGGCAACTGCAAGTCATCAGCCAGGCAAAGGCAGAGGACGAGATTGCCGGACTTTCTCGTTACGGCGCGCGCATCGTGGCGCAGGGCGAACCGGATTATCCGAAGCATCTCAATTTCATCTCCGGCGCCCCGCCGCTGATCACCATGGCCGGGGGCGAAAAGCTCGATTGGCAACGCAGTGTCGGCATTGTCGGCGCGCGAACGGCTTCTACGGCGGGTATAAAGATGACGCGCCTTCTCGCATCAGATCTGGGCGCGAAAGGGTATGTTGTTGTCTCTGGTCTGGCGCGCGGTATCGATACTGCGGCGCATCGCGCTGCTCTTGAAACGGGAACCATTGCAGTCCTCGCGGGCGGCTTTGACCGCATCTATCCCGATGAGAACATTCCGCTCGCTCATGACATTCTTGACAATGGCGGCGCCCTGTTGACCGAGATGCCTCTGGGCTGGGAGCCCCGCGCCCGCGATTTTCCCCGGCGTAACCGTTTGGTGTCGGGTTTGTCGCTTGGCGTCGTCGTGGTTGAGGCGGCTAAACGCTCCGGTTCGCTCATCACTGCACGGCTTGCACTCGAGCAGGATCGGGAAGTGTTTGCTGTGCCCGGCTCGCCACTCGACCCTCGCGCCGAAGGCGGCAATCTGCTGATTCAACAGGGCGCGCGGCTTGTGACCTGTGCAGATGATATCATTGAAGGGCTGGGCAACGCCAATCCGGCGCGTCAGGCGCTGTTTGATCCAGAATGGCAACCGGAAGGTGTCGTTATGGACCATGAACCGCCAGCAGAAACCGACCGCGCCCGATTAATCGACGCGCTCTCCACTACGGCGGTTGAGGTGGATGAATTGATTGCGCAGACCGGTATTTCGCCCCACGCCATGCAGGTTCTGCTGCTTGAATTGGACCTGGCGGGACAGGTAGAATGGTCGAGCGGACAACTGGTCGGGCTGCGCTATAGCTAGCCACACGCTACAAAAAGATCGGTTCTTCGTGCAGTTGAATCCCGAACCGGGCTTTCACCGTCGCTTTGACATGTGCCGCCAAGGCCGCAACATCGGCTTGGTCAGCGCCACCGTGGTTGACGACGACCAGCGCGTGGCGCTCAGACGTTCCGACGGGTCCCATGCGGAAGCCTTTCAGGCCAGATTTTTCAATCAGCCAGCCCGCTGACAGCTTTAAACGGCCTTCGGTCTGCGTGAAGGCCGGCGCAGTCGGAAATTCGGCGAGCACCTGCGCGGCGTCTGCACTCGCTACGATCGGGTTCTGGAAGAACGATCCGGCGTTGGGTGTAATTCGCCAATCAGGCAGCTTGGCCGTGCGCAAGGCAATGACGCGCTCCATCACGCTTTTAGGCGTGAGGCCCTCGCCGGAGAGATCGGAGAGCCCGGCAAAGTTGAGGTTCGGCGACCATAGTTTAGGTAGCCGCAGACGCACCGAAAGAACGACGTAACGGTCGACCTCATGTTTGAACACGCTATCACGATAGGCAAAGGCGCACAGGGTCCGGTCAAAGGAAACCTGTGCGCCAGTCTGCCGGTCATAGGCGATCAGCGAGTCAAAGAAATCGGCCAGCTCGGCACCGTATGCGCCGATATTCTGTACCGGCGCGGCCCCGACCGTCCCGGGGATCAGCGCAAGGTTTTCGAGACCGCCGAGACCCTGTTCCACAGACCACAGGACCAGTTCGTGCCAGACTTCGCCAGCCGCTGCCTCAATGAGAGTGGCGCCATCATGTTCGGAAACAACCCGCTTGCCCTTGAGCGCGATGAGCGCTGTTATGCCGTCAAAGGTGGAAGACAGAACCACATTGCTGCCACCGCCGAGAATGCGGACGGGCAGGTTTTTGGCCGTCGCTATTTCGAACAGCTCGGGCAGCACGGTGGAGTCGCTGATCGTGACGCCAAAACGCGAATGCGCCCTCAGCGCCAGCGTATTGCGCTCCGAAAGATCAAAATCAGCGAGCAAAGAAAGCGACATGATCAGTTCCGTTCTTCTTCGTCGCGCAGCAGGCGGCCAAGGCCAGCGCTGTCGAGCCCGCTATCACAATAGTCTTCTACGCTGCGGGCAGCAGAATGGCGGCGCACGAATGCAGCCAGAGCCGCAGCGCGGCGCTGATGGCTGGAAACACGGAGGGCAGGGCGGTCTATGCGAGTCATGGCGGCTCTATATCATGGGCTTTTGCACTGGCCTACCGATCCGGTGTTTGGAAGGCCCCGTTGACAGTGCCATTCGGCTTCACCATGTTGCGCGCTCTTCGAATAGACATGCTGATCGGATCGCCGAATGAAGGTCGTCGTCGTTGAAAGTCCGGCTAAAGCCAAGACAATCAACAAATATTTGGGCAAGGACTATGAGGTCTTGGCCAGCTTCGGCCATATCCGTGACCTGCCGGCCAAGGACGGTTCGGTGCGTCCCGATGAAGATTTTGCCATGTCCTGGGAAGTCGATACGGCGGCAAAAAAGCGGATTTCCGATATTGCCGGTGCGCTAAAAGGGGCCGATGGCCTGATCCTGGCGACTGACCCTGATCGCGAAGGCGAAGCAATTTCCTGGCACATTCTTGATGTGCTGCGCGCCAAAAAGGCGCTCAAGAAAGATGTGCCGGTCCAGCGCGTAGTGTTCAACGCCATCACCAAGGATGCCGTGACCGCTGCGATGGCCAATCCGCGCGACATCGATATGCCGCTGGTGGACGCCTATCTGGCCCGTCGGGCGCTCGATTATCTCGTTGGTTTCACGCTGTCGCCCATTCTCTGGCGCAAGCTGCCGGGTTCGCGCTCGGCTGGTCGCGTTCAGTCTGTGGCTCTCCGGCTGGTGTCTGAGCGCGAAAGCGAGATCGAGCGTTTCAAGCCGGATGAATACTGGTCTGTTGAGGCGCTGCTTAACCAGTCCGGCAAGAGTTTTTCGGCCCGCCTGTTCTCGGTGGATGGCAAAAAGACGGACAAGCTCGATGTCAAGAATGGGGACGACGCTGCGGCGCTCAAAAAACTGATTGAATCCGGTCAGTTCAATGTCGCCAATGTCGAAAAGAAGCCGACAAAGCGTAACCCATACGCTCCCTTTACGACATCGAGCCTGCAACAAGACGCATCTTCGCGGCTTGGCCTCTCGCCCAATCGCACAATGCAGATTGCTCAGCGTCTCTACGAAGACGGGCTGATCACCTATATGCGTACAGACGCCGTGCAGATGGCGCCCGAAGGCATCGCCATGGCCCGCTCGGTCATTGGCAAATATTTTGGCGCTGAATACCTGCCAGAAAAGGCGCGCATCTATCAGACCAAGGCCAAGAATGCGCAGGAAGCGCACGAGGCCATTCGCCCCACTGACATGTTCAAGCGGCCGGAAAGTCTCAATCTCGATGCAGATCAGCAGAAGCTCTATGGCCTGATCTGGAAGCGCACGCTGGCAAGCCAGATGGCGTCTGCGGAAATCGACCGCACCAGCGTCGATATTGCCGTCAATGTGCCGGGTCGTGCTGTCACGCTCCGCGCCGTTGGGTCTGTTGTGACCTTCCCCGGCTTCCTCACGCTTTATGGCGTCGAGGCCAAGACGGATGGCGATGACGACGATACCGATAGCCGCGAATTGCCGCCGCTCAAGGTTGGTGACAAGCCGAACCTCGAAAAGGTCGAGATCGAGCAGCATTTCACCCAGCCGCCGGCCCGTTATTCGGAAGCCAGCCTCATCAAGAAGATGGAAGAGTTGGGTATTGGCCGCCCCTCGACCTATGCGGCGACGCTGACGACCCTAAAGGACCGCAATTACGTCCGCCTCGAGGGCAAGGCGCTGCATCCCGAAGACCGTGGGCGCATCGTTACCGCTTTCCTCGAAAGCTTCTTTGCGCGCTATGTGGAGTATGGCTTTACCGCCGGTCTCGAAGAACAGCTCGACCACGTTTCGGCTGGTGAGCTCGACTACAAGGTGCTGCTGCGCGATTTCTGGAAGGATTTCACCGCCGCCACCGAAGAGATCAAGGATCTGCGCGTCTCCGAAGTGCTGGACGCGCTCAATGACCTGCTGGCCGACCACATCTTCCCGGCTAAGGCCGACGGCTCCGATCCGCGCAAATGCCCCACCTGCGGCACGGGCACGCTGTCGCTGAAACTGGGCAAGTTTGGTGCCTTTATCGGTTGTTCGAACTATCCTGAATGCAAGCACACGATGCAGCTTTCCGATGCGGCCTCCGGCCAGTCTTCGGACGCTGCCGCAGGCGATGGCGTCCTGGGCACCGATCCCGAGTCGGGCGAGGAAGTGCATCTCAAGTCTGGCCGTTTCGGTCCCTATGTTCAGCTCGGCGACGGCAAGGAGCCCAAACGCTCCTCACTGCCTAAAGGCTGGGAACCGGCCTCGCTGACGCTGGAAAAAGCGCTGCAATTGCTGTCGCTGCCGCGCGAAGTGGGCCTACACCCCGAAACTGGCCTGCCGATCAGCGCTGGTCTCGGGCGCTATGGCCCCTTCATTCTGCATGACGGCAAATATGCCAATTTGCCCGATGTCGAAGAAGTCTTCACCGTGGGCATCAACCGCGCCGTCGACCTGATCGCCCAAAAGGCGGCTGGCGGCTTTAAGCGCGGTGGTGGCGCAGCAGTCGCAGCGATCAAGACGTTCGAACATGATGGCGGCCCGATCACGGTCCGCGCGGGGCGCTATGGGCCTTATGTCAATCAGGGCAAGGTCAACGCGACGCTGCCTAAGGACGTAAAGCCTGAGGATGTCACCCTCGAACAGGCTATTGCCATGATCGCGGCGAAGGCTGAAGCGGGCGGTGGCAAGAAGAAAGCTCCGGCCAAGAAGGCTGCTGCGAAAAAGCCTGCTGTAAAGAAGGCTGCTGCAAAGAAGGCTGCTCCAGCCAAAAAAGCGGCCCCCAAAAAGGCAACCGCGAAGAAGACGACGGATTCGGAAGACGTGCCGTTCTAGGTCTCGCCTGCATTTCACAATGATACCAGCCGCCCCGATATCAGTCGGGGCGGTTTTCTTTTTGGCGCGTTCCCGGCAGTTCGATTTGCCAATCCGAATCTTAACCGGTTTGATACACGTCCTAACGATTTCCTAACCAAACAATCCCTATCCCCGGTTTAACCATTGTTCCTGTCTGGACGAGAACAAAAATCGAACATATAAGAACAATACAGAAACACAGGAGGCAGACATGCTCGATTTCGCCAAGGACTTCGCCGCTTTCGTGACCCTGGGTGTGTTCACATTCGGTTCGCTTACCTGGATGGACATTCTCACCAAACTGGTGTGATGGCTGTGGATTGAACGCTCTGTGGTTTGACCTCGCGCCAAGCCTGCCACAGAGTCTCCCATCAGGAGATGCTTATGCGCGGCCCCGGCTTCATTCACCTTCACGTCCACTCTGCCTTCTCTTTGCTGGAGGGGGCGCTGCAACTCGAAACCATCCTCAAGATGGCCGCAGCAGACGAGCAGCCAGCGCTCGGCATTGCCGACACCAATAACCTGTTTGGTGCGCTGGAATTCTCCGAGAAGGCAACCAAAAAGGGAATTCAGCCGCTGATCGGCGTAGAGCTGGCGGTGGATTTCGCGGCGGCGGAAGAGCGTGTCAGCGAACGCGGCCATGTGGCCTGGGCTGGAAAGTCCAGCATTGTGCTGATGGCGCAGTCGGAACAGGGATTTTCTAACCTCTCTCAATTGGTGTCGCGGTCTTATCTCGAAAGCACCGATGGCCTTGCGCGTGCCAGCCTCGACTGGATGACCCGTGATGAGCTTGAAGGTGTAATCTGCCTTTCGGGTGGGCCCGAAGGCGCCATCGACATGGCCTTTGCGCAAGGGCAGGACGCCAATGCAGTCCGGCGACTCGACCGGTTGGCCGATCTCTTTGGAGATCGCTTCTATATTGAGTTGCAGCGCCATGGCCGCCCGATGGAGGCCGGCGTCGAGCCGCGCCTGATCGACTATGCCTATTCCAAAGGCATTCCGCTGGTCGCAACTAATGAGCCGTTCTTCAAGAGCGCCAAGGAATTTGAGGCGCATGACGCGCTTCTGGCCATCGCTGGTGGCTCGGTGCTTGCCCAGACCGAGCGCCGCAAGCTGGGTGATCAATACTATTTCAAAACCCGCGCCGAGATGGTCGAGCTTTTTGCTGACCTGCCGGAAGCGCTGGACTCAACCGTCGAAATCGCCAAGCGCATTGCCTATCGTCCACGCACGCGCGGCCCCATTTTGCCGAAATTTGCTGCGGGCTCACACGACACCGAAGATGCTGTGGTGGCAGCCGAGGCCACCGAACTGCGCAAGATCGCGGTCGACGGGCTGAACAAGCGCCTGGAAGTCACTGGCATTGCGCCGGGCAAGACAGAGGCGGAATATCGCGAGCGGCTCGATTTCGAGCTCTCCATCATCGAAAAGATGAAATTCCCCGGCTACTTCCTCATTGTGGCCGACTTTATCCAATGGGCCAAGGCTCACGATATTCCGGTGGGGCCGGGGCGTGGTTCTGGCGCGGGCTCGCTCGTGGCTTATGCGACCACCATCACCGATCTCGATCCGCTGCGCTACAATCTGCTGTTCGAGCGCTTCCTCAACCCTGAGCGCGTGTCGATGCCCGACTTCGATATCGACTTCTGCCAGGACCGGCGCGAAGAAGTCATCGATTATGTGCAGGACAAATACGGCACGAGCCAGGTCGCGCAGATCATCACCTTCGGAACGCTGCAGGCGCGCGCCGTGCTGCGCGACGTGGGGCGCGTCCTGCAGATGCCTTATGGGCAGGTGGATCGCATCTGTAAGTTGGTGCCGGCCAATCCAGCCGACCCATGGTCGGTAGAGCGAACGCTCAAGGAAATTCCGCAATTTAAACAGATGGTCGACGAAGACGAAACCGTCGCCCAGCTTGTCGAAATTGCGCAGGCGCTTGAGGGGCTGTTCCGTCACGCTTCCACCCACGCCGCCGGTATCGTTATCGGCGACCGACCTTTGCAGGAATTGCTGCCGCTTTACCGCGATCCGCGCTCGGACATGCCGGTCACCCAGTACAATCTTAAATGGGTGGAACCTGCCGGACTGGTAAAGTTCGACTTCCTGGGCCTCAAGACCCTGACCACAATCCGCTACGCCGTGGACATGGTCAAAAAGCGCGGCATTGAGCTGGACATCGACGCCATTCCAATCGAAGACGCGGCGACCTACAAGCTCTATGCCCGTGGCGATACCTACGGCATCTTCCAGTTTGAATCGGCGGGCATGCGCCGGGCGCTGATGGAACTCAAGCCCGACCGTATCGAAGACCTGATCGCTATGAACGCGCTCTATCGGCCCGGCCCGATGGACAATATTCCGAGCTTCATCAACCGTAAGCACGGCACCGAAAAGGTGGTTTACCCGCATCCGGCGCTGTCCGAAGTGCTGGACGAGACCTACGGCATTATCGTCTATCAGGAACAGGTGATGCAGATCGCCCAGCTTCTGTCCGGCTATTCGCTGGGTGAGGCCGACATGCTGCGCCGCGCCATGGGCAAGAAGATCAAGGCTGAAATGGACGCCCAGCGCGTTCGTTTCCGCGAAGGCTCTGGGCCGCAGGGTGTGAGCGAAACGCTGGCCGACGAAATCTTTGACCTCCTCGCCAAATTCGCCAATTACGGCTTCAACAAGAGCCACGCTGCGGCCTATGCTTGGGTGTCCTATCAGACGGCCTATCTGAAGGAACATTTCCCGCACGAATTCTATGCCGCCTCAATGACGCTCGATATGGCGCAGACCGACAAGCTATCCGATTTTCGCCGTGAAGCGGGAAAGAAGAAGATTGAGGTCGTGCCGCCCTGCGTGAACCAGTCCGAAGTTGTGTTTTCGGTGAAGGAAGATCGCATTCACTACGGTCTGTCGGCGGTGAAGGGCGTTGGCCGGGCAATGGCCGAGCACATCGTTGAGGTGCGGGGCAAGACGCCGTTCAAGGATCTGGCAGACTTCGCCCGCCGTGTCGATCCGCGTGTGCTCAACAAGCGTACGCTGGAAACGCTGGTCAATGCAGGAGCCTTCGATGCGCTGGCGCCGCGTCGGGAAGTCGCCTTTGCCGCTGTTGAATCGGTGATTGCTACTGCACAGTCGCTAACGGCAGACCGCTCTTCGGGGCAGGTGTCGATGTTTGACAGCGCCGAGGAGGAGCCATTCCGCTTGCCGACAGGCGTCGCCGTCTGGAATTCCACGGAACGCGCCGACCGTGAATTGGCGGCCATCGGTTTCCACCTTTCGGCTCATCCGCTCGATGCCTATTCTGATCTCTTTGAAAAATTGCGTGTGCAGCGCTGGAGCGATTTTGAGCGTGCCGTAAAGGACGGAGCCGGGGCAGGGCGGCTGGCCGGAACGATCTCGTCGCGTAACGACAGGCGTACAAAAAAAGGTACGCCAATGATGATCCTCACACTGTCGGATCAGAGCGGGACTTTCGAATGCATCGCCTTTTCCGAGCAGATCAACGAGTTCGGCTCCATTTTGCAGCCGGGCAATTCGGTTATCCTGCAGGTGGGCGCCGACGAGCGGGCCGAGGGTATTTCCGTTCGGCTCATGTCGGCTGAACCCATTGAAGGGCAGGCCGAAAAAATCGATCGCCGGCTCACCATATTCATGGCTGACGCTAAGGCCCTCGGTCCCACAAGCGCTCAGCTTAAACGGGGCGGCAATGGCACGGTCAATTTCGTGGTGATCCGCGATGGTGGCGCACGAGAATATGAAGTCGAGTTGCCCGGAAAATACGCCATCACCGCCGAAGTGGCCGGAGGCATCAAGGCACTTGATGGCGTGACGGACGTTCGCTTCGCCTAAAAGACGCGGGAGAGGCGAGCATGGCCCGTCATCTCCCGCTTGGGGCTTTCACCCTTGTCCCCGCATCGCGCAGCGGGTCTATGGGAAGATAATGGCATGCAGAACATACCGGTTGCCTGACAAGTTTGTGAGACTTTTATCCAGCTTATTTGCGGGCAAGCGGGCAGTGGCTTGCGCAAAAGGCAATGTTCCCCTATATCGCCCTCGCGTTCGGCATACTGTCGGGCGTGATCACACACACGAAGCAGGCGTTCCTTGATTGGAATTCCATCCGGTGGCGGGTTTCCGTCGCAAGGCTTCGTGGCGGCATCAACCGGTTAAGGAGCAGCCATCATGGCACTGCCAGAATTCTCCATGCGTCAGCTTCTCGAAGCTGGCGTTCACTTTGGTCACCAGAAGCACCGCTGGAACCCGAAGATGGAACGCTACATTTTTGGCGTTCGCAACGACATTCACATTCTCGACCTGAGCCAGACCGTTCCGGCCCTGAGCCGTGCTCTGCAGCTCGTGTCCGACACGGTGGCCGATGGTGGTCGCGTGCTCTTCGTCGGCACCAAGCGCCAGGCTGCTCCGCTGGTGGCTGACGCTGCCAAGCAGTCGGCTCAGTATTACGTCAATTCTCGTTGGCTCGGCGGTACGCTGACCAACTGGCAGACCATCTCGAACTCCATCGCTCGTCTGCGCGAGCTGGAATCGATGAGCGACGCCGACCTGGCTCTGCGCACCAAGAAAGAGCGCCTGATGATGTCCCGCGAGCAGGAGCGTCTTGAGCGCGACCTCGGCGGCATCAAGGACATGGGCAACGTTCCGAGCCTCCTGTTCGTGATCGACACCAACAAGGAAGCCAACGCGATCAAGGAAGCCCGTCGCCTGGGTATTCCGGTCATCGCTATCGTCGACACCAATTGCGATCCCGACACTGTCGATTACGCAATCCCGGGCAACGACGACGCCAGCCGCGCTCTCGAGCTCTATGTCTCGCTGATCTCGCGCGCTGCCATTGATGGTATCGGCCGCTCGTCCAGCGCTCTCGGCGCTGACCTCGGCTCCGCTTCGGAAGCTCCGGCTGAAGATCTGCCGACCGAAGGCGAAGCAGCCGTCAACTAAGCGTCATCGAGACGTGCTTTCGGTGGGAAAGGCGGATTCGCCTTTCCCCAAGGCATTTAGCGGTCCGGTTTCCGGACCGAATTCAGTTTTAAAACGCCCAAACAGGGCGGCATGAGGTGAACCCATGGAAATCACTGCTGCAATGGTCAAGCAGCTCCGCGACTCGACTGGCGTCGGGATGATGGACTGCAAGAAGGCTCTGGCCGAAACCAATGGCGACATGGAAGCTGCTGTCGATTGGCTGCGCACCCGTGGCCTTGCAAAGGCTGCAAAGAAGGCCGACCGCGTTGCTGCCGAAGGTCTGGTTGGTCTGGTGACCGCCGGCACCAAGGCTGCCGCCGTGGAAGTGAACTCTGAAACCGACTTCGTTGCTCGCAACGAGCAGTTCCAGAACATCGTCAGCAACATTGCCAAGCTGGCTCTCGACGCCGATGGCGACGTGGTCAAGCTCGGCGAAATGCCGTTCCCGGGCACTGGCCACTCGGTTTCTGCCGAACTGACCGAAGCCATCGCCAAGATCGGGGAGAACATGAACCTGCGCCGCACGCAGACCGTCGAAGTGTCCGACGGCGTGGTGGAAAGCTATGTTCATAACGCAGTGACGAGCGGTCTCGGCAAGATCGGTATTCTGGTTGCGCTGGAATCGACCGGCGACAAGGCCGCTCTGTCGGCTCTGGGCAAGCAGCTTGCCATGCACATTGCCGCTGCACAGCCGCAGGCGATCTCGCCGGAAGAGCTGGATCAGGACGTCGTTGCGCGCGAACGCGCCATCATTCTTGAGCAGGTCAAGGAAAGCGGCAAGCCCGCCGATATCGCCGAGAAGATGGTCGATGGCCGCATGCGCAAGTACTTCGAAGAAGTGACCCTGCTCAGCCAGGTCTTCGTGATCGACGGCGAAACCAAGGTTGCCGATGCGATCAAGAACGCTGAGAAGGATGCAGGCGCGCCGATCAAGCTGACCAAGTTCGTGCGCTTCGCCCTCGGCGAAGGCATCGAAAAGGTTGAGACCGACTTTGCTGCTGAAGTGGCCGCCACGGCTGGCACGAAGTAAAAGCCGCAATTATTCGGGCGCGCGGTTTTCGCGCGCCCGTTTCTCTCCGGTTTCTTGTTTGGCCGGATCGAGTTATCAATATCTCATTTGTCCCATGTGCAACTTCGCCTTCTTTTGACGGCTGTTTTGCCATAGGGTCCGCAAGGCTGCCGGATTCGGTGGCGAATTTCACGAATTACGAGGTCTGCCGATGTCATCCGCCTACAAGCGCATACTGCTCAAAGTCTCGGGCGAAGCGCTGGCAGGGGATAATTCCTTCGGCATTGAGCCGCCCTTCCTGCAGGGTATCGCTGCCCAGATCGCCGATGTTGCCCGCACGGGGACGCAAGTGGCCATCGTTGTTGGTGGCGGTAATATTTTTCGCGGCATGGCCGGCGCGGCGGACGGCACCGACCGGGTGACTGCCGACCTTATGGGCATGCTCGGCACGATGATCAACGCGCTTGCGTTGAGCAACGCGATCTCCCGGCAGGGTGTTAAATCCAAGCCATTCAGCGCCGCGACCATGCCTTCGGTGGCAGATACATTCACCGCGCGCGATGCAAAGCTTGCTCTGGAAGAAGGTTTTGTGGTCGTCTTGGGCGGCGGGACGGGCAATCCGTTCTTCACGACCGACACGGCTTCGACTTTGCGCGCCATTGAGCTGGAATGCGATGTCGTGCTCAAGGGCACCAAGGTTGACGGCGTCTACTCTGCCGACCCGATGAAAGACCCGACGGCAACGCGATATAGCCAGATCAGCTATGATGAGGTGATCGGGAAAAATCTCAAGGTCATGGACACTGCGGCTTTCGCTCTTGCCCGCGACAATGCCATGCCGATAATCGTATATGCACTCGATGACGAGGCAGGCCTTGCCGGTGTTTTGGAAGGTAAAGGCCTTTCCACCCGTGTTGGTGCCCCGATCGACAGTAAATAATAAGCCTTTGTTGGGAGAATGATCCCGACGGCACATATGAAAGCTGACAGCCGATATATTTGCGGCAAAGTCAGAGACTGGAAGGACAAAAGCCATGGCCAGCTACGATCTGAACGATCTCAAGTCACGCATGCAGAAGACGATTGCTTCGCTCAAGGACGAGCTGGGTGGTCTGCGTACAGGCCGCGCAAGCGCCAGCCTGCTCGAACCCGTTACGGTCGATGCTTATGGTTCTCGCATGCCGCTCAATCAGGTCGCAACCGTGACCGTGCCCGAGCCACGCATGCTGTCCGTGCAGGTGTGGGATCGCGGCATGGCCAATGCCGTTGAGAAGGCCATTCGCGATAGCGGACTGGGCCTCAATCCAATGAGCGAAGGTCAGGTGATCCGTGTTCCGCTGCCCGAACTTAATGAGCAGCGTCGCAAGGAACTGGCCAAGGTTGCACATAATTATGCCGAGCAGGCCCGCGTGGCTGTTCGCCATATTCGTCGCGACGGTATGGACGCCTTGAAAAAGGCTGAGAAAGACGGCGACATGAGCCAGGACGACGCCAAGAAGCAGTCGGATCTGGTGCAAAAGGCGACCGATGGTGCCGTTTCCGAGATCGATACCATCGTGGCGCAGAAGGAACAGGAGATCATGCAGGTCTGACTTGGCCCGCTGATCTCACGCCGGGAGGGCGTCGATGGCAGGGGAACCCGCCGCGAGTTTGAAATCGCAGACAGGGCCGGGGTTGCGCATCCCGGTCCATCTCGGCGTTATTATGGATGGAAATGGACGCTGGGCGAAGCTGCGTGGCAAGCGTCGTACCGAGGGCCATGTCGAAGGCGTGAAGGCCCTGCGCGGTCTGGTAGAGCACTGCATAACCTATGGCGTTTCATATCTGACGGTTTTCAGCTTCTCCTCGGAAAACTGGACGCGTCCGCCAGAGGAGATTTCCTTCATTTTCAACTTGTTGCGGCGATTTGTTGCTTCAGATTTGCAACGTCTCATCCGCAACAATGTCAGAGTACGCATCATCGGCGTCCGCGAGGGTCTCGATTCTTCGTTGGTGCGATTGATCGATGATGTCGAAACCAAAACCTTGGGTAATACCGGGCTGACCCTTGTGGTGGCATTCAATTACGGCGGCAAGGCCGAGATTGTCGCCGCAGCGCGGCATCTGGCGCGCGAGGTCGCTGCGGGGCGCCTGGACGCAGAGGCCATAAACGAAGACACTTTTGCACAATCTTTGTTTACGACGGGCCTTCCTGACCCGGATTTGATCATCCGCACCAGCGGCGAACAGAGACTATCTAATTTCCTGCTCTGGCAGGCCGCCTATTCAGAGCTGGTTTTCGTCGATGAAAACTGGCCGGATTTTGACGAGGCAAGTTTTGTTCGCGTGCTGGAAACCTTTACGACGCGTGACCGGCGTTTTGGCGGAATAGGAGTGTAGGGGCGGTGAGCAATTCCAGCGACCCCGCTTCAAATTCGACGCCCCCCGGCCGCCGCTCATGGTCCGACGTCGGACCGCGTTTCGCTTCAGCCATGGTGCTGATCGCACTGACCGCAACCGCTCTCTATGTTGGTTCGTATCTCTTCGCACTGGTCGTGGGCGCGGTTTACGGTGGCGCTTATCGCGAATGGGAGACCATGGTTTCACGGGCTCCGCTGACGCCTATGGGGATGGTGCTGATCGGGCTCGTTGCTCTCTCCGGCCTCATTTTCCCGCTTCTGGGCGCTCTGGCCTCGCTAGGAATTATCGCCATTGCATGTCTGGTGGCCTTTGCGATGGGCCGCGACGGGTTGCCCTGGCGAATTGGCGGGCTGATTCTGTTCGGTCTGCTGATTATTTCGGCGCTGAGCATGCGCGGCGAAGGTGTTACCGGCATATGGGCCGGCCTCTATCTCGGAACAGTGGTCTGGATGACTGATTCCGCTGCGTTTTTCACCGGGCGTCAGATTGGCGGTGAAAAGCTGGCGCCAGAGATTTCCCCTTCGAAAACATGGTCTGGCGCTCTTGGTGGCTTGGCGCTCGGCACGGGGGCGGGGCTGCTTGTTTGGGTGATATTCACTGATTCCCCGATCTGGATAGGGGTGCTGCTTTCCGCTGCCATCAGCATTTTGGGGCAGGCCGGCGATCTGACCGAGAGCGCCATCAAACGGTATTTCCGCATCAAGGACAGTGGTGACATCATTCCCGGTCATGGTGGGTTGATGGACCGGCTGGATAGCCTCACATTCGGCGTGTTTTTCGTCGTTATCGTAGGTGGGCTGCATGCCGGATTCGGCGTGGTGGCAGAAGGGCTGCTTTATTGGTAACGCCGTGCTGGCGTCCGAATTGGAAGATTCATGTTCGATTTCGTCTTCTGGCTTTTGTCCTATGTCGTGCCCTTTCTGGCGGTGCTTACGATCATCGTCTTCGTGCACGAAATGGGGCACTATCTTGTCGCGCGCTGGAATGGCGTAGCTATCCAGACATTCTCTGTGGGATTCGGGCGTGAACTGGTCGGTTGGAATGACGGACACGGTACGCGCTGGCGTATCTCTGCGATTCCGCTGGGCGGTTACGTTCGTTTCGTTGGCGATATGAATGCCGCCAGCCTTCCTGACCCTGACGCGGAGGCCAAGGTTGATCCTGCTCTCGCTCCTAATCTCTTCATCAACAAATCAGTCTGGCAGCGTATCGCCATCGTCGCAGCAGGGCCGATTGCCAATCTGCTGCTGACCTTCCTGGTGCTCTATGCATTGCTGCTGGGCTATGGTCGCTACACCATTCCACCCGTGATCGGCGAGGTGATGTCCGGGTCCGTCGCCGAGGCTGCCGGGTTTCAGTCCGGGGATGAGCTGATCTCCGTCGACGGCTATGCCGTTCGCGGATTTGAGGACTTTCAACGCTACGTCGCCACCAGCCCCGAAAGAGAAGTCATTGTCGACCTGCAGCGAAATGGTGCGCCGCTGACCTTGGCCTTAACACCCGAAGCCGTGCAGGTGGAGGATCGATTCGGCAATAACCAGCGGATTGGGCGCATCGGCGTCACCCGCAATGTCGAGGATAATGACATAACGCTTTACCGGCCCGGTCCTGTGGAAGCCGTCGGTATGACGTTCGAGGAAATTCGTTTTATCATCCAGCGGACCGCCGCCTTTATCGGCGACTTTTTCGTTGGTCGCGGCGACGTCGAGCAATTGGGCGGGCCGGTCAAGGTTGCCAAAGTTTCAGGTGAAGTCGCAACGCTGGGTGTTGTGGCGCTCATCAATCTGATGGCGCTGCTTTCTCTCAATATCGGCATTTTCAATCTGCTGCCCATTCCGATGCTGGATGGCGGGCATCTGCTCTATTACGCAGCCGAAGCCATCAGGGGAAAACCGCTCAGCATGCGTGTGCAGGAAATTGGATTCCGATTTGGGTTTGCACTGGTGATGACCCTGATGATATTCACTCTGTTTAATGACACCATATTCGCGCATTTCGGGATTCTCCGATAACCCCTTATTAACCTTGGTTCGCAAGGTGTTGCACGAATACACGGTCGCCAACGAATTGCTAACTGCGAGAAGAGTGGCGGCTTGTTCCTGGTTAAAAATACAGTAAAACACTTCAATGGAGTTTGCTTGGGGGAGCGCTGTGCATGGCGATTCCCCGGGCCGGTGCAGAAGGCAATAACAATATGATCCACCCCACCAAGCTGATGCGTGGCGCGGTTTCCGCGATCGCCATACTCGGGGCCGCTCCCATGGCGGCTGGCCTTCCCGTTCTTGGCGTTACGATTGCGCATGCTCAGGAACAATTGGTTGCGGCGGTGCTGTTCGAGGGTAACCGGCGGTTCCCCGATTCACAGCTTCTGACCATGGTTGATATCTCGACCACCGGCATCTTTAGCCAGCAGCGACTTGCAGCTGACATCGAAAGCATTCGTCAGGCTTATGACCGCGACGGCTTCATGTCGGTGACTGTGACTGCGCGGACCGAGCAGACGGCTGATGGTCGCGTTCGTGTCATCTTTACCGTCAATGAGGGTGATCGCGCGGGTATCGCTGCGATCAACTTTACCGGCAACAATTCCCTTGGTGCCAACAATCTCAAGGGCGCCATGCTCACCAAGGAAACCGGCATCCTGAGCTGGCTGGTGCGCGACGATACCTATGACGAGCAGAAGATGGCCGTCGATCGTGAGCGCATCCGTCTCTATTATGCCAATCGCGGTTTCCCCGATGCTCAGGTCAATTCGGTCGCCGAATATGACGCAAGCCGCAACGCCTATTTCGTCAACGTGACGGTAAATGAAGGTCAGCGCTACGATTTCGGCAACGTTGCTATCGAAACCAGCATTGATGGTCTGAATACCGACGTTCTGCGCGGCACCGTACGGACCGGGCAGGGTGGCCGTTATTCTGCCGCCGATCTGCAGAAGAGCATTGAAGATATGGCCTATGAGGCCACAGCTCAGGGCTATTCCTTCGCAGACGTCCGTGCTCGCCTTGATCGTGACATCGCGACCAATTCTTTCAATGTTACCTATCTGGTGGATGAAGGTGCCCGCGTTTACGTCGAACGCATCAATATCACCGGCAACGAAAAGACTCGCGACTTCGTGATTCGTCGTGAGTTGGCTTTTGGTGAAGGCGACCCGTTCAATCGCTCCATGGTCATCCGTGGCCGCACAGCGATTGAAGCGCTCGATTTCTTCTCGCGCGTTGAAGTGTCGACGTCGCCGGGCTCGTCTGCCGACAAGATTGTCCTCAACATCAATGTCGTGGAGAAGTCGACCGGTGAGTATGGCGCAACTGCTGGATATTCGACCCAGGACGGTATTCTTGGCGAACTGTCGCTGACTGAACGTAATTTCCTCGGTCGCGGTCAGTATGTGCGTGCTGCCGTTGGTGCGTCGCAATCCGGCCGGACTTTCGATTTCTCGTTCACCGAGCCCAAATTCATGGGCCTCAACGTGTCGGCTGGCTTTGATGCCTATCGCCGTATTAACGATGAGACCGCTGCGAGCTTCTACGGTACGGAGACAACAGGCGGTCAGGTCCGCGTCGGCGTTCCGCTGACCAGCGCCCTGCGCGCCAATCTCTTTGCTGGCTATGAATACAAGTTGGTTAAAGATGCAGACGCGCCGAATTCCTCGCTTGTCAGCGACGGTGAAGAATTCAACAAGGCCTTTACCGGCTACACGTTGACTTGGAACGGCGTTGATAGCGTCAAGAAGCCGACCGAAGGTCTCTATGCGACCTTCACCCAGCAATACATCAACTTGAACTATGGCGGCACAACAGACCACCTGCTCAAGACGGAAGCACGCGCGCGCTATTTCACGCCGCTTCTTCAGGATAGCGGTATGGTTGCCAGCGTTCGCGGTCAGGCTGGTGTGATCAACAATCTGGATGGCGGAAACGTCCATGCGCTTGAGGCCTTCACGCCTGGTTCGCAGCTCGTTCGTGGCTTCCAGGGGCGTGGCTTTGGCCCACGTCTGAATTCGGGTGAATATCTGGGCACTACGATGTTTGCTGGTATTTCCGGTGAAATTGAATTCCCAATCCCCGGCCTGCCGGAAAGCTACGGTCTCTCCGGCGCCGTCTTCGTTGATGCTGCATGGATCGGTGACGCGAGCGACATTATTGGTGGTCCAGGTAAGGCTGCGAGCAATGACGAGCCTTGGCGCGCTTCGGTTGGTGCTTCTCTCATCTGGGATTCGCCGTTCGGTCCGCTGCGTGGCGACTTCGCGCACGTGCTGAACAAGTCCACGGACGACCGCACGCAGGTGTTCCAGTTCACGATTTCTACGCTCCTCTAATCTGAGGGCTGCCGGAATTTTTTCGAGCCGCGGTGCGGTAGCACCGCGGCTCTGTTTTTGAGTGGCGTCATGGTTGATACCCGTTTTCACCGTTTTGCCGGCCCCATATCTCTTGGCATGCTGCTCACCCAGATCGGGCGTAGTGAGCTTGTTGGGGATGAGGTGCGTGCCGGTTACGTGATTTCTGGCGCTGCCGAGCTTGATAGAGCCGAAGCTGGCGACATTGCTCTGGCTGCAAAAGCTAGTTATTCAGACGAGCTCAGCCGCACCAAGGCGGGTATCATCATAGTATCTGCCGCGCTTGAGCCTGTAGTTCCCGCCGGCAGCATCGCCTTGGTGGTCGACAAGCCACATGACATTTTCGCAGCCATTCTCGATCAGCTTTATCCCTCGGACACCAGAGCAATGGTGGTTGCTGACCGTGCGGATTTGCCTGCTCCGGTTTATGAACGAGATGTCGTTCTCGGGGCAAATGTCGTCATCGGACCGGGTGTCGAAATCGGTCGTGGAACGGTCATTGGCGCCAATAGCGTGATCGGCGCTGGCGTCACCATTGGTCGGAACAGTGTCATCGCCGCAAATTGCACGATTGACTGCGCCCATCTGGGCAATGAGGTTGTGCTCCACTCCGGCGTGCGCATCGGAACAGAAGGTTTTGGCTGGCTGGATCTTGGCCGCTCAAATCGAAAGATTCCGCAACTCGGTCGTGTGATTGTTCAGGATCGCGTGGAGATCGGTGCGAACAGCACAATTGATCGAGGCGCGCTGGGCGACACGGTGATCGGTGACGGCACCAAGATAGATAATCTGGTTCAGATCGGTCACAACTGCCGCATCGGACGTAATTGCCTGATTGCCGCAATGAGCGGGATTGCAGGATCGACCATCGTTGAAGATGGCGTATTGATGGGTGGTAATGTTGGCACTTCGGGCCACCTGACCATTGGCGCCGGCTCCGTGGTCAACGGCCGTGCGGCCGTTACGAAGGACTGGCCAGCAGGCTCCAAACTTGCCGGAGCACCGGCGCAGGATATAAGAGATTTCTGGCGAGAACTCGCCATATTGCGGAAACTGTCTAAAGGGGACAAGCGGGGATGAACGATACCGTCACCAGCGCCACAGAACTCGATGCCATGAGCATTGCCGAGATTTTGGAGGCTTTGCCGCATCGCTATCCCTTCCTGATGATCGACAGGATCGTTGACATCAATGGCGATGAATCTGCGGTTGGCATCAAGAATATCACCATTAACGAGCCGATTTTTCAGGGACACTTTCCCGGCAGCCCAATTTTTCCAGGCGTGCTTATTGTAGAAGGTATGGCACAGACGGCTGGCGCTATCGTGATCAAACATGACGGCAACGCAAACGGCAAAAAGATCGTGATGATGCTGGGCGTTGATAATGCGAAATTCCGCAAGCCTGCGGGGCCGGGTGATACGCTTGAGTTCCACATTTCCAAAATGCATCGTCGCCGCAATGTCGGACGCTACAAAGCGGAAGCCAAAGTGAACGGGGCCATCGTTGCCGAAGCCGAAATCACAGCAATGATTGTGAGTGCCGCTTCGTGACAACACCGGTCATTCATCCGACCGCGATAGTTGCTGACGGCGCTGTACTGGGTGCTGGAGTTCGCGTCGGGCCCTATAGCATAGTCGGCCCGCGCGTCGTGCTGAAAGACAATGTTGAGCTGGTCTCCCATGTCGTGATTGAGGGCAATACGGTGATTGGTGCGGGCAGTCGCATCTTTCCCTTTGCCTCAATTGGGCATGAGCCGCAGGATCTGAAATTCCACGGCGAAGATTCGCGGGTGGAAATAGGCGAACGTTGCACAATAAGAGAATCAGTAACCATCAATCCGGGAACGGAAGGTGGTGGCATGGTAACCCGGATCGGCAATGACTGCCTGATCATGGCGTCCGCACATGTGGCCCACGACGCTATCCTCGGCAACAATGTGATCATGGCGAACTATGTTGGCATCGCTGGCCACGTTCATGTTGGTGACAATGTGATCTTCGGCGGAACCTGCGTGATACATCAATTTACGCGTATTGGTTCTCATGCCTTTATCGGCGCACAATCCATGGTCGATGGCGATGTCATTCCTTATGGCATGGCGGTTGGTAATCGCGCCGTGTTGACTGGCCTTAATCTGGTCGGACTCAAGCGGCGCGGTTTTGAGCGTGGGTCTATCCACCGCCTGCGTGCTGCCTATCGGCAGATTTTCGCTAGCGAAGGCACATTGCTCGAGCGTGTCGAGGACGCCGCCGAACTGTTCAAGGATGACCCGTTGGTTCAGGACGTCGTGAGCTTCATAAGCAAGGCTGCGGATCGCCCCATTCTGCTGCCGCGCAACAGTCACGAAAAAAAGTAGAAGGCGGAGCCCGGCATGAAGGAGAGGCTACGCCTTTTCATTCTGGCCGGTGAGCCTTCCGGTGATCGTATTGCGGCAGATCTGGTCGCGCGTTTAAGTGGCGAGGTTTCGCTCGATCTGTCCGGCGTCGGAGGGGACGAACTGACGCATCACGGGCTAAAATCTCTTTATCCGATGACTGACTTATCGGTCATGGGCGTGACCGATGTTCTTCTCAACCTCCCGCGACTACTCTGGCGGCTTGAGCAGACTGCCCGCGCCATTCTCGCTCGGCAGCCCGATGTGGTCGTGCTGGTCGACGCCCAGGATTTCTCGAAACTATTAGCCAAACGTCTTCGTAAGCGCGGCTATCGCGGGAAGCTGATTCTTTATGTTGCGCCCTCGGTCTGGGCCCGTAATCCAGAGCGTGCTGCCAGGCTCAAACCGCTATTCGACATGGTGCTGGCTGTTCTCCCCTTTGAGCCTGCCATTATGGAAAAGCTCGGCGGGCCACCGACATTTTATGTAGGGCATCCCGCGCTCAATGAACGATTGATGACTCCTATTGCAGCTGAAGCAGGGCCGTTGATCCTCCTGCCCGGAAGTCGGGAGGGAGAATTACGTCGGCATCTGCCTGTGCTCAAAGCAATGGTGGCCGAACTCATTGCGCTGCCTGGTGTCTCCGAGATCGTTGTCCCGACATTGCCGCGGCTGAAGCAAAGGCTGGAAACCGAGTTTCAGGCCTGGGCCGTGCCGGTGACTGTGCTGGACCGGCGGGAGGCTCGCAACGAACTTTATGGCCGTGCATTGGGCGCGATCTGCGTTTCAGGCACGGTGACGCTTGAGTTGGCATTGGCACATGTGCCTATGCTGGTGATCTATGCGCTCGACAATCATCAAGCCAGAATTTTCGACAGGCTAGGGCAGCCAGCTGTGTCGCTGCCCAATATCATTCTTGATCGTGATGTCGTGCCCGAACTCGTCATGCCAAGTCTTTCGGCGGAGGCCGTATTGCCACTGGCTGGCGATCTGCTGGGCAGCAAAAAAGCCCGCCAGGATCAGGTCGATGCCTTTGGCGAGCTTGCAGATTTGATGGAAGCAGGTAGATCGCCTCATGGCAGGCAGGACCCGGCTGAGCGGGTCCTGACCCTATGGCGCAATCAGCGTCCGCTAATCGGCGAGTAGTCGCGGGCGACTGAGCCGTTATAGAGCTGCCGCGGGCGACCAATCTTCTTCTGCGGGTCGCCAATCATTTCCTTCCACTGGCTGATCCAGCCTACAGTGCGGGCAACGGCGAACAGCACCGTGAACATCGAGGTCGGGAAGCCGATCGCGTCAAGGATCACGCCCGAGTAGAAGTCCACGTTCGGATAGAGCTTGCGGTCGATGAAATACTGATCTTCGAGCGCAATACGCTCGAGTTCCTGGGCGACCTGCAGCGTCGGGTTGTTCTCGACGCCGAGAATGGCCAGCACTTCCTTGGCGGTCTGCTGCATGACCTTGGCGCGCGGGTCGAAATTCTTATAGACGCGGTGGCCAAAGCCCATCAGGCGGAACGGATCGTTCTTGTCCTTGGCGCGCTCTAGGAACTCGGGGATGCGATCCACCGTGCCGATTTCGCGCAGCATGTTGAGGCATGCCTCATTGGCGCCGCCATGGGCAGGCCCCCAGAGGCAGGCCACGCCGGCAGCGATACAGGCGAACGGATTGGCGTCGGACGAGCCGGAGAGGCGGACTGTCGAGGTCGACGCGTTCTGTTCGTGATCGGCATGCAGCGTGAAGATCAGGTCCATGGCACGGGCGATCTTGGGATCAACCTTGTATTCCTCGGCAGGGACCGAGAAGCACATGTGCAGGAAGTTCGACGCGTAATCGAGATCGTTGCGCGGATACACGAAGGGCTGGCCTATCGAGTACTTGTACGCCATCGCCGCAAGGGTCGGGATCTTGGCGATCATGCGGATCGACGCGATCTCGCGCTGGCGCGGATCGTTGATGTCGGTGGAGTCATGGTAGAACGCAGCCATTGCCCCAACCACGCCGGTCATGATGGCCATCGGGTGCGCATCGCGGCGGAAGCCCCGATAGAAATAGTGCATCTGCTCATGCACCATGGTGTGGCGCGTCACCAACTGATCGAATTCGGCAAACTGGGTCTTGGTCGGCAATTCGCCGTAAAGCAGCAGATAGCAGACTTCGAGATAGTTCGACTTGTCTGCCAATTGTTCAATTGGATAGCCACGATAAAGAAGCTCGCCCTTGTCGCCATCGATATAGGTGATGGCGCTATCGCAGGCGGCTGTGGACGTGAAGCCGGGGTCATAAGTGAACAGACCCGTCTTGGCATAAAGCGAACGGATGTCCATCACATCGGGACCCACCGAACCACTCAATATCGGGAATTCGTGGGTCTGGTCTCCGATGACGAGTTTGGCGACTTTATCGGTCATTGAGCTCTCCTCGTTTCACCTGCGCGCCCGCCAAAGCAACAGCGATTCAAACGGCGCGAGGGGCGGCGCCTTGGAAGCGCCGAATTGTGGTGCAGAGGTATCAGGTCTTGCCTGTTGCAAGCAACTGATAGGTAAGTATGACTTATCCAATTAACGGCACCGTGAACGGCGCCTTCATGGAATTCAACCAGTGATCTGATCGCCGAGTCGGGCCATGCTCTCTTCTCGCCCGATAAGCACCATCACCTCGAAAATCCCCGGAGATACGGTGCGTCCAGTAAGCGCTGCTCGCAAGGGCTGAGCGAGTTTACCGAGCTTGAGCCCCTTCTCTTCTGCGAGAACGCGCATAGCAGCGTCAATTGCTGGCACTGACCATTCGGCAAGGCCCCCTAACGTATCGGCAATGCTGGCCAGCACAGTGCGGCTGTCTTCCGTCAGAAGGGCAGCGGCGGCAGTGTCCGGCTGAATTGGCCGCAACGCATAAATGAACTGAGCCAGGTCGATCAGTTCAAGAACGGTCTTGGCGCGGGGCTGCAATTCGGGCAGGGCGGCCAGAACCGTGTTGTGATTGGCGAGCAGGCCCTTGGCGTCGTCGTCACGGCCAACTTCCTTCGCCGTCTCGACCATCACATTGTAGAGATAGGTCGGGTCGGCCTCACGGATGTAATGGCCGTTGATGTTTTCGAGTTTGACGAAATCGAAACGCGCAGCGCCCTTGTTAAGGCCTTCGAGGCTGAACCACTCGACCATCTGCTCGGTGGAGAAAATCTCGTCGTCACCATGGCTCCAGCCAAGACGGGCAAGATAGTTGCGCACGGCTTCGGGCAGATAGCCCATCTGCCGATAGGCTTCCACCCCGAGTGCCCCATGGCGCTTGGAGAGTTTTGCGCCGTCTGGACCATGGATCAGCGGGATATGCGCCATTTCCGGCACGGGCCAGCCCATGGCATTATAGATGATGATCTGGCGCGCAGCATTGGTCAGGTGATCGTCGCCGCGGATGATGTGGGTGACGCCCATATCGTGATCGTCAACCACCACGGCATGCATATAGGTCGGGGTACCGTCCGAGCGCAGGATAATGAAGTCATCCAGGTTCTCGGTCTTGAACACGACATCGCCCTGCACATGGTCGTGCACAACGATCTCGCCGGTGAGCGGAGCCTTGATGCGGACGACAGGACTGATGCCTTGCGGCGCTTCGGATTGGTCGCGGTCGCGCCAATAACCATTGTAGCGGGGGGGCTTTCCAGTGGCGCGGGCTTCTTCGCGCATCTGGTCCAGTTCTTCAGGCGAGCAATAGCAATAATAGGCGTGGCCCAGCTTCACCAGCTCGTGGGCAACTTCGGCATGGCGTGACGCGCGGGCAAACTGGCTGATCGGCTCGCCGTCCCAGTCAAGCCCGAGCCATTTGAGGCCATCCACCAGTGCGGTCACCGCAGCTTCGGTCGAACGTTCCCGGTCGGTGTCTTCGATGCGCAGCAGCATCTTGCCACCCTTGTTCTGAGCATAGGCCCAGGAGAACAGGGCCGTGCGGGCACCGCCGATATGGAGGTAGCCGGTGGGCGAAGGAGCAAAGCGGGTAACGACCTGTGACATAGCAACCAAGATATTTGAGGAATTGCGGGCTGTGTGTAGCATAGGCCCGCTTGAGCGCAAGGGCGGGAGCGCATAGTGGCGGGGCAGGAGACATTCGGAGCGACTGCCGGGCAGGCGGTGAGGCGGCAGTGGCCGCCCACGATCAAGAAAGATGCGCCGATCCGTGCGGCCTATGAGAGCTTGGTAGGCTCTTTCACTCAGGCCTGCGAATATCGGCGGCTTTTTGTGCTGCTGCCGTTCAGCATGATCGCAGGACTGGTTGCCTACGCTATTCTACCCCAAGAGCCTCATATTGTGGTTTTGATTGGTGGTGGTGCGGCAGCGCTTTTGTTTCTGATTGCGGCCGTTGCGCTGCATTCACTGACTGGCCTTCGTCTGCTGGTTCAACTGGCGGCCTTGTGGCTTGGCTTTTGTTTATTGCCTATCCACGCGGGCTTGTTCGGCACGCCAATGCTCAAGTTTCCCGCCTACGGGACCTATGAGGCGGTGGTGGACGAGGTTCTGTCCTCGGATGACAGTCAGCGGCGGGTGATCGTCTCTCAGTTTCTGCCGCTGGACGGCGCGCGGACGTTGGAGATCAGACGGGCACGTCTGTTGCTACCGGCGAAGCCGGAATTGCGGCCCGGAGACCGCCTGCGTGCCGCCTTGCGCCTGGCACCAGTTCCCGGTCCCATTCTGCCAGGTTCCCATGATGGGCAGTTCCACTCGTACTTCATCGGCGTGGGAGCCTATGGCAATGCAACCGGGGCAGTCGAACGGATCGCTGAAGGCAGCGACAGTGACTTTGGACGGCAGGTACAGGGTGTGCGCAGCTACATTGCCGCGCGCATCGATCTCGCGCTTGAAGGCCCCAGCGCGGCCATTGGCAAGTCCATGGTCATGGGTGACCAAAGTGATATTTCGGACGAAACCCGCGATGTGATGGCTGCCTCGGGGCTGGCGCATATCTATTCGATTTCAGGCCTGCACCTCTCCATCGTTGCCGGTGGCATATATTGGCTGGTGCGCCTGCTGATCGCCTCGATACCCGCGCTCGTCGCCTGGCCCAACAAGCATATCGCGGCCATTGTCGGTATCGTTGCGGCGTTTCTCTATCTGCTATTGGCGGGTGGCATGGACAATGTTCCAGCCTTCCGTTCGACGCTAATGCTGGCGCTGATCTTCGGTGCTGTGCTTGCAGGCAGGCGGGCGCTGACCATGCGCAATGTCGCTATCGCCGCTATCCTGATCATCATCATTGACCCGGCGAGCGTGTTTCGCCCTAGCTTTCAACTGTCCTTTGCGGCAGTGATCGGGTTGATCGGCATCTACGAAATGCCAAGGCCATTTGCGGCAGCAAATACCAGATGGGAGCGGTTATGGCATCTGGTGGCGGCAACCGCCTGGACCAGTTTTATCGCAGGTGTCGCTACGCTGTTGTTCTCCGCTTATCACTTTCAGCAGACAGCACCCCTCAGCGTGCTCGGCAATGTTATGGCGCTGCCATTCGTTGGCGTCATCATGTGGGCCGGCGTGGTCGCCATGCTGACGATGCCGCTTGGGCTGGATGGTTTTTTCTTTCAGGTCATGGGTTGGGGCATAGAAGGGATGCTCTGGGTCGCCGAACTGGTAGCCTTGTGGAGCGAGGGGCTGACTGGTAACCCATTGCTGTCTGGTTGGACCTTGATCGGGGCTTTGACGGCCCTTGCATGGTTCGGATTTCTTGAAACCCGCTGGCGATTGCTTGGACCGTTTCTACTGGTTCCGGCAGTCTTCGCCTTTGGCCTTGAACCGCGCCCAGATGTGCTCATCGCCGATTCAACTCAGGCCGTAGCCGTTCGAGATCATGATGGAATGGCGCTGGTGAGCGGGCGGACAGGCAGTTTTGCCACCAATGTCTGGAGCCGCAACTACCAGACCGAGATAGGCCCGAGCCATTCTGGCAATGTTTGCGATGGCCTTGGCTGCATCGTCACTACGTCAGACTATTCTATCGCTATTGTCCGCAACGCAGCAGCTTTCGCCGAAGATTGCGGACGGCATGAGCTGATTGTCGCACGGATTTATCCGCCCGGATCATGTTTTGGCATGGGTGATGTGATCGGCCCCGCACAATTGGCATCCGGGGGCGTGCACTGGCTACATTGGGATAAAGATGCCGGGCGGTTCGATATCCGCCCGGCAATGGTCAACCTCAACCGCCCGTGGCGAGTTTCGCAACGGTGACGCCTGCGGCTGGAATTTCGGTCCCGCCAAGCACGTAGCCGCTTTCGTCCGCCGCCGGTGTGATTGCCTGTGCACTGGCGGAATAATTGACATAGATGCGGAAGCCGCCGCGGGTTCGGCAACGGACGCCGGCGGGCAGCATGAGGACCGGTGTGTCGGCCTCAGCGATGAGGTAGTCTGCCACGCGCTGGATGAGTGCTCTGTCGCCGCTGGCCGTGAGATAGAAGAGTTTGCCCTGCGACAGCAGCACTGGAACGCCTTCCACGTCTTCCATGATGACTTCGGCGCCGCCCTCGGTCTTCTCCCGCCAGAGGCGGGCGGAACCGCCGCCCTTGACCGTGACGTCAACGCCAGCAGGCAGACTGTCCACACGCATCACCCGTGCATCAAGCAGGTTTTGCGGCAGATCAGGACCAAGCTTGGCAGGGATAGAAAAATTCTGCGTTTTGGAGCCAGTACGCGGTCCGATCAGCACATGGCCGTCGAAGTTGGCGACTGCCTCTCGTAGCGCATCTGTCCAAGCCAACAGGGCCGGTATTGCGACGATATCGTATCCGTCAAAGCTGGCTGTTGAGGCGGGCAGAACGTCCACATCAAGCCCATGCTTGCGGAATGCCGAATAGAGTGCACGCACATGATCGCCGTGGCGGAAGCCTGCTGCCTGAGGCTGTATCTCCCACGCCCATTCGCTTTGATAGTCGTAGATCAGGGCGATCTTGCCCTTGTGAGCTACCCCGGAAATGCCAGTTTCGGCCAGTTCGCGGGCGACCTGGCTGGCCTCATGATAGCCGGGCGCTGGTTCGCTGTCTGGTCGCAAAAGCCCCGCATGCATCTGTTCCTGAGCGAACGGCGCCTGCCGCCAGCGGAAATAGGACACAACCTCCGCGCCATGAGCGAATGCTTCCCATGCCCAAAGGCGAGCCATGCCGGGCAGGGGATCAGGATTAGCCTGCCCCCAGTTCACCGGGCCCGGCTGTTGCTCCATGATCCACCAGCGGCCATGGCCGACGGAACGATAAAGGTCGTGGTGGAATGCGGCATTGTCCGGGTCGCCCTGCCGCATATAGAGGCGCTTGATGTCGTCCGGTTCGTTGCTGGTGGCCAGATGACCAATGGGGTAGGAATCCCAGGACGCAATATCGAGTGTTTCGGCCACGTCGAAATGGTCAAACTCGGCATAGCGGCTCATGAAATTGTGGATCACCGGCAGGTCCGGGCGAGCCGATTTGAGGATATCGTACTGCACCTTATTGAAGGCAGCGACCTGATCGGATGAATAACGCCGGAAATCCAACTCATGCGCCGGAGCAGCTTCGCAAACCAGCAGGTTCGGCAATTCGATCTGGTCGAAGCGGTTATATTCCATCGACCAGAACACATTGCCCCAAGCTGCATTCAGGGCGTCGATAGTGCCGTATTTCTGTTCGAGCCAGAGGCGGAAGCCCTCGCGTGCCGCAGGAGAATAGGAATAGGTTGTGCCGTGGCAGCCATATTCATTATCCGTCTGCCATCCGGCCAGCGCTTTATGCTGCCCGAGCTTATCGACGAAAATCTGCGTGATACGAGCGCATTCCTCGCGGTAGCCAAGATGAGAAAAATCATAGTGGCGGCGCGAGCCAAAGCCTTTGCGTCGGCCTTCTTTGTCAACGGCCAACATGTCGGGATGCTTGTCGATCATCCAGCGCGGCGGCGTGGCGGTGGGCGTGCCAACGATGACCTTGAGGCCGTGGCGATCCAGCACATCCATGGCGCGGATGATCCAGTCGAACTGTAGATCGCCCGGTTTAGGCTCCAGACGCGACCACGCAAATTCGCCGATGCGAACGAATTTGATGCCGACTTCTGCCATGCGCTTGGCGTCGTTTTCCCACCAGTCTTCAGGCCAATGTTCGGGGTAATAGCAAACGCCAAGCGATGGATTCATGATGGGTCTCAGAGTTGAATTCTGGCTTCCGGCAGGCCGGCAATGTCGAGATCGATATAGAAGACGCCGCCAGCGACTTTTTCCTCGGCCAGCTTTTCTGGCGACAGGGTCTTGTTGGCCGTGGTGAGATAAAGGCGCTTGAGATCCTTGCCGCCGAATGCGGGGCAGGTGACCTGGCTGACCGGCACTTCAACAATGCGGTCAATCGTGCCGTCCGGAGCATAGCGAATGACGCAATTGCCACCCCAGCGGGCGTTCCAGAGATAGCCTTTGCTATCCACTACCGCACCGTCGGGATAGCCGCGATGCTCCGAGACATCAGCGAACACCGTCCATTCACCGATGGGCATGCCGGTATTTGGATCGGTTTCGCATTTGAGAATTTTCCGAGTGGGCGTATCGGTCCAATAGGCCACACGTCCATCGGGCGAGAAACAGGTCGCGTTCGGAATTGCAGCTGCAGACCTGATCTTCGTCAGTGTGCTCTTGCGGTAGTGATAAACCGCGCCGTCTTTCGGACCTTCATCCTTGACCATGGTGCCGATCCAGAAAGCACCGGAAGGATGTACCCGACTGTCATTGGTTCGATTAGCGGGAATGTCGCGTTCAATGTCGATCAGGTGCTCGCTGTCACCAGTCGCCAAATTGAAGCGCTTGAGGCCGGTTTCGGTGGCCAGAGCAAGAGCGTCGTTATCGATGATCGCTGCGGCGGCGACGATTTCATCGAAATGCCATTCACCTTTTGCTGCGCCTTCGGCATCGGTGGCGAACAATGTACGATTGTTGATGTCGAACCAGAATAACTGCTGGCGACCATCATGCCAGAATGGACCTTCGCCGAGTGCGCACTGGCTATCGACAAGCAGTTTGGCCGTATCATTCATGCAGAAATTCCTTTGTCATAGGCGGCAACCGCGAGAGCGGCGCGTTCGGCCACCTCGCTGACACTCATGCCGGGCTTGAACACGTATGTGCCAAGACCAAAACCAGCACAGCCCACCGCGAAAAATTCGTGGAAATTGTCGGGGTTCGCCCCACCTACAGCATAGACGGGCAGGGTAGGGGGCAACACTGCCTTCATGGCCTTAATGCCCTTGGGGCCAAGCACTTCGGCGGGAAAGAATTTCAGACCTGTTGCCCCGGCGCGGATGGCGGCGAAAGCGTCGGTGGGGGAGAATACACCGGGGTAAGATTTGAGGCCGAGCCGTACGGTTTCAGCGATTACGGCGGGATTGGTGTCCGGCGAAACGATGAACGCGCCGCCTGCACCGGCCACGGCCCGCACGTCTTCAGGCGTCAAGACCGTTCCCGCACCAATGTCCGCCCGAGTGGACAAGGCTTTAGCCGCAAGGCCGATGCTGTCGACGGCGTTGGGTGAATTGAGCGGAACTTCGATCAGCGTGATACCGGCATCGACCAGGGCGGTGCACACGGGAACAGCTTCGTCATTGGTAAGGCCACGCAGGATGGCGATGATGTGGCGGTGGGTCATATGGACCTTCTTATGCAAGATGTTGGCGGGCGGCTTTGAGGCCTGCGATAACGACTTCTGTGGCGTCGACCGGGCGACCGGTACCACCGGCCATATCCAGCACTTGCGCATAGAGCGCGCAAAGCGCGGCGGAGCCGATCAGTGGCACCGGGTCGGTGCCGATCTGGTTACGATTGGCGGCGACCTCCGTGCCGATCAGGAGGCCGGAAAGATAGCCCGCGCTCCAATCCGATGTACGCCCTGAGAGCAAAGTTCCCGCGCGAACGCGGAACAATTGCCCAAGCAGGTCGGCAGGATTTTCTAAACCATCCGCAGCCCCCACGGCGAAGCCTTCGGCGCGGCCCGGGCCGTCGAGAGGTTCGGCGAGGGAGTGGCGCAGAACCGAATGGGTTTTCAGCAGCTCGAACAGTTCACCGGTCATGGCGGTGGTGAAATGCTCGATGCGAGTGCCGTCAAGTTGCGCCCATTTCGAATGTGTGCCGGGCATGCAGACGGGTCCCGAATAGCCGGGCAGCAGCGTTGCGAGGCCCAATAGCTGGGTTTCTTCGCCGCGCATGACGTTTTCGCCGCCTTGTCGCTGGCATATTCCGGGCAGGATGGACACCGAGAACGATGCGCCTGGAGTTGCGGGATGAACAGTTTTTCCTGCGAGATCACGCAGATCGGCTGGCGCTTCGAGATAGGGTGCTTCCAGCCAACCCTGTCGGGCACCGGCCATACCGCAGACGAGAACGTCGATTTGGCCGTCAGGGAGAGACAGTCTTGTCGCAATTTCGGCCAAGGCGGCAGGGAACTCGGCAGGGGTCAGCCTGCCCATGCCCTTTTCTGAGCCGGCAGACGCGATGATCGCGCCATCACCGTCGATTGCCCAAGCACGTAGATTGGAGGTGCCCCAATCGACCGCCATCCATGTAAGAGCTTCACTCAAACCAAAATCCTCATTGCTTCAGGTTCCGACCTGCCGTGCGCGACCCTATCGGCGCGTCCAAAAACTGGCCAGCCCAGAGCACTCCCTCTTCTACCTATAACGCGGGGCGCAATTGGCGACTGCCGGGTAGGTAAGATGGAGTGCTCCACAAGGCAGATTTCTAGCATCGACGTGTGTGAAAAGGAATTGTATGATTTTTTCGCTCAAGGACATTCACACGGCGATCTGGCGTGCTAGAACGTCTTTCAGCAAGGCCTCCGAGTCCGCAGGGCGGACGATTTAGGATTATGATGATGAGTGCAGACAATGGCGGCGCGGGCGGCCGCAAACTGAGATCGCGTGCCTGGTTCGACAATCCCGACAACCCGGACATGACCGCGCTCTATCTTGAGCGCTACATGAATTATGGCGTGTCCCGTGAGGAATTGCAGTCGGGCAAGCCGATCATTGGCATTGCACAGACTGGTTCCGATCTCAGCCCCTGCAACCGTCACCACGTTGTTCTGGCAGAGCGTCTGCGTGAGGGCATTCGCGAAGCTGGCGGTATCGCCATTGAGTTCCCGGTGCATCCCATTCAGGAAACCGGTAAGCGCCCCACGGCAGGTCTTGACCGTAACCTAGCCTATCTTGGTCTTGTTGAAGTGCTCTATGGCTATCCGCTCGACGGCGTGGTGCTGACCATCGGTTGCGACAAGACGACCCCGGCCATGCTGATGGGCGCGGCTACCGTCAATATTCCGGCTATCGCTTTCTCTGTCGGTCCGATGCTCAACGGCTGGCACAAAGGCGAGCGCACCGGCTCGGGAACCATCGTGTGGAAGGCCCGCCAATTGCTGGCTGCTGGCGAGATCGACTACCCCAAATTCATCGAACTGGTGGCGTCGTCGGCTCCCTCGACCGGCTATTGCAACACGATGGGCACGGCTTCGACCATGAATTCGCTGGCCGAAGCCCTGGGCATGCAATTGCCGGGTTCGGCAGCCATTCCCGCGCCGTATCGTGACCGTCAGGAAATGGCCTATCGTACCGGCAAGCGCGCCGTGGAAATGGTGCATGAGGATTTGAAGCCCTCGGACATTCTGACCAAGGAAAACTTCCTCAACGCCATCGTCGTCAATTCGGCGATTGGCGGCTCGACCAATGCGCCGATTCACATCAATGCCATTGCACGTCACATCGGCGTCGAACTCGGCATCGACGAATGGCAGGAGCATGGCTTGAAAGTGCCGCTGCTGGTCAATCTGCAGCCTGCCGGTGAATATTTGGGCGAAGATTACTACCATGCTGGCGGCGTTCCCGCCGTGGTAAACGAGTTGATGAAGCAGGGGCTGATCCACGAGGATGCGCCCACGGTCAATGGCAAGACCATGGGTGAGAATTGCCGCAATACGGTGATCGAGGACGACAAGGTCATCCGTCATTTCGACAATCCGCTGAAGGCCGAAGCAGGATTCCTTGTTCTGCGCGGTAATCTCTTTGACAATGCGATCATGAAGACCAGCGTGATCAGCCAGGAATTTCGCGACCGTTACCTGTCTGACCCGGCCCATCCCGGTATGTTCGAGGGCAAGGCCGTCGTGTTCGACGGACCGGAAGACTACCACCACCGGATCGACGATCCGTCTCTGGATATTGATGAACATACGCTGCTGTTCATGCGCGGCGCTGGTCCCATCGGCTATCCCGGCGCGGCGGAAGTGGTCAACATGCGGCCACCCGATTACCTGATCAAGAAGGGTATTTCCTCGCTTGCGTGTATCGGTGATGGCCGTCAGTCCGGAACCTCCGGCTCGCCCTCGATCCTCAACGCTTCGCCGGAAGCGGCGGCAGGTGGGAATCTCGCAATTTTGAAGACTGGCGACCGCGTTCGGATCGATCTCAACAAGGGTGAAGCGGACATCCTGATTTCGGCCGACGAAATCGCGACCCGTCGTGCAGCCCTTGAGGCAGATGGTGGCTACAAATATCCTAAGCACCAGACGCCGTGGCAGGAAATCCAGCGCGGTATCGTCAGCCAGCTTGGTGACGGCGCCATTCTCAAGCCAGCCGAGAAATATCAGCGGATCGCGCAGACCGAAGGCGTGCCGCGCGACAATCACTGATCACCTGCTGATCGATATGCAGAGCCGGCTCCAAGAAATTGGGGCCGGTTTTTTGCTTATGATGTGCCGAAACGCCGGACGGCCATGAGCCTCCGGGTTTGCTGTGGTGTGCCGCTCCCTTGAATGGTTGCGGCATGGGGCGAGGTTCGCCTCGGTGCCGGTCGTCCGGCTGGGTTGGTATAGGTGAGGAAAACCTCGCCCCATGCACCGGAGACTCGTTCATCGCGCTGGGTGGGCGGATTTGCATCCATAGTGCCATCCATGAGGGACTGCTTCGTCTTCGCCCTGCTGGCGACGTGG